>TARA_R110000751_G_scaffold307928_1_pt1 | contig 162148 bp, 166 predicted proteins | sample TARA_R110000751 | Tara Oceans TARA_R110000751 (sample SAMEA4398001) | marine metagenome | biome: Polar Biome; feature: [MES] marine water layer (ENVO:01000295) within the mesopelagic zone...; material: water (ENVO:00002006), including particulate matter (ENVO:01000060) such... | reverse complement strand
CTTCGCTCCATTTTAGCCCACTATTTTTAGCCCATTATTTGGGCGATAAATACTCGGTCTAATTCAGAACTCTGCTGATAAAAAGTCTACGAATTTTCTCGTTGATATCTGGGTTTCGTCATGAGAAATTATATAGCGTATAAAAATAACTAATAAAAACAAAGGATGGTTCTATGAAAACTCTTATTATAACATTATTACTTCTTTCTTTTCATTCATATGCAATGGCTGAAAAAGGCTTTGTCGTTAAAATATTTCCTGACAAATTAACGTTCCCAATTGATTGCGAAACTCGTGCAGACTTTCAAGCAAAAGAGCTTTCGATCTTATATATTTGTCAAAATTCAACTAATCAAAATTACTTCTTTAATTTTCGCCCAAATAATATTGATATAGCTGCAAATCCAATCATTGTTGAAATTAAAGAAAGTAAGTTTAAGTCATATACTATCTATGAAGTTACTGACAAAGACCCAGATAATGGTAAACAAAGGCAGTCTATTTCATATTGTACAAAAGAAGCTTGCCTTGATTTAGTTGGCGATTATGAGCAATCAATTAAAGATTCTATAACATCGCAGTTACGAGGGTAGTATTTATAACAAGCAGCTGTAATCTGGCTCCGCAATCTGTCTCTTTTTGTACAAAAACAGCACAAAAAAAGCCAGTTTGCTACGCAGTTGAGCTGGCTGTTAAGCAAACAAGGATAGTCCAATGAAATTTATCATCTCGTTAGTCACCTTAGTTCTTTTCTCACTATCAGCTTTTGCTGATGAGACACTGTCTGAAAGAGAGCTAAAACAAAAGGCTAAGGCATTCATACATGCGAAAAATGCAAGGCAACAACCAAACACCACCGTCGAAGACATAGAATATTTTATTTCACTTTTAGCTGATGATTTCATTGATGAGCATCTGAAATTTAATGTCACTACGACAAGTAAGGAATAACTTCGACAGGGAATGATTGCGAAGATGAACGACGAATTAATCTTCAGTGAAATTAAAATTGACCAGGTGATGATTGGACGCAATGTGGTATTTATTAAATATACTGAGCACGCAAAAGTCAAACCTAGCCATATAGATAAGGTCATTGAGTATACAAGCACTAATATAATATCTTTAGAATTTGGTGATAACGGTCTTATCAAACATTTCCGTAGACATCATGCATAAGTGTTTGCTTAACAAGTTAAACCATCGGAAAACCACTCACTGGCTGCGCCAAAACGTTCAAGTTTTCCGCTGTTTAAAGCGTTATAAAGCAAGGAGGTTCCGTGTCAGCTGTAACAGTTAGCGATGACAAATCACTACTTGATATTGTAAAAATTCATTATTTTTTGACGACGGAAAGCACTTGGGCGCAAGGAATTAACTACGAAACTGTAAATGTTGGTATTGAAAACTCGATTTGTATCGGGGCTTATATAGGCAAGGAGCAAGTTGGGTTCAGTCGAGTCATTACCGATCAGGCAACATTTGCAAATCTTGTCGATGTCATTGTTTGGCCCGAATATCGTGGGCAGGGAATATCCCGTAAGTTAATGGAAGCAGTAATGGCTCACTCAAGTATTAAAGGGGTTCGGCGATTTACGCTTGCGACTTCAAATGCACATGGACTTTACCAAAAGTATGGATTTACACCATTACAAAAGCCAGATACTTTCATGGAGGTTTATGCCCCTAATATTTATGCAAAAGCTTTATAACAAGCCAATGTTGTTCAGCCAACAAGCTGGCTTGGGACAATTTCTCGCTGGCACTTTGTGCCAAAACACTCACAATTTCCCCAATATTCAAAGCGTTAAAATACATAACTCCAACGACCGCTGTTCACCCAAAGACGCCCATCATGTGAGGCTGAGTTCTTAACGTAAACCGTTCAGCCGTCTCTCTTCCTTCCCTCTCCCTTCTGCGTTAGCCTGAAAAACAACTTAATCGCCGGGCCCACCACGTCACGTTCCATCCAGTTTATCCTCGGCCTTGTTGTGCATTAATCAATGCGCTAAGTGATTGTTATTGCATTAAGTTCAAATTCATTCTGGACTTCATATGCCGAAACAACCACTATGTGGATCTTCAACATTTCATCACTCTCAACTTTGTATTTCTTGGTTTGAGTCAGTGTTTGTACCTGTCACTGTCGGTGGCTTAAGATAAATTTTCGAATTGGATCGCGCGATGCCGACCTTGTTACATTCCATGTTTTCCTTGTTGTTTTCTGCAGCCATATTGCTGGTGGGTCACGGTTTACAACTGACTCTGGTGCCTCTTTACGCTATTAGCTTAGGGTGGGAGGCCGATCTAATAGGTTATATTGGCTCAAGCTATTTCCTCGGCTTTGTTTTGGGTTGCTTGACGGTTCCGCGCCTTGTGGCACGGGTTGGTCACATTAGAGTCTTTACCGTGCTGGTTGCGCTATTCACGTCTTCACTGTTATTTATTGGCTTGGTGGATAATTTCGTGCTTTGGCTGATAGCCCGTTGCCTAATTGGCTGGGGTATTGCGGGTATTTATATGGTCATTGAGAGCTGGCTTAATGATAAGACGAGTATCGAGCACCGAGGTAGCGTGCTCTCTGTGTATACCGTGATCTCGCTTTCAGCCATCTGCGTGGGGCAGTTATTGGTTGGCTTTGATCTTGGTTACGCAGGTTTATTTATGCTCGCGGCTGCTTTGTTGGTATTGGGTATTGTACCTGTTGGTCTCACTAGGCGCGCTGCTCCGCATCCCATACCTGCAGTCAGCTTCAGCTTTAGGCGTTTATTTGCTGTGTCCCAGGTGGCCATGGTGGGAGCGTTTTTTGGTGGGCTAGTGACCGGTGGCTTTTGGGCGTTAGGGCCGGTGATAGCCGATGCCAATCAGTTGAGTGCTGGGCAAGTAGGTGTGTTTATGGCCGTGACCATATTAGGCGGCACGGCATTGCAACTACCCGTTGGACGTTTATCTGATCGCATAGACAGGCGTTACGTGATAACCGGTTTAGCCGTTATTGCCGTATTAACCAGTATCACAGCTATTGTGCTTGATAGCCGCAACCCTCAAGTTATTTACGTGACCATGTTTTTGTTAGGTGGCTTGAGCTTTCCGCTTTATTCCTTGTGTCTAGCCCATGCAAATGACAACACGGATCTGTCTATTATGGAGGTCGGTAGTGGTGTGTTAATGATGAATAGCGTAGGCAGTATTCTTGGGCCGCTTATCGTTTCATTCTTGTTGGGTTATACCCACATGGCCTTGTTTATTGTATCAGGCGTGGCGTTGTCGATATTAGCTTGCTGGACCTTGTACCGCATTAGTTTCCACGATGTGGCTAGGGAGCATTATGAGCCTTTCGTGAACATGCGAAACACCACGCAAGAAGTTGTTGAGATGGGCTTGGAAAGTGAAGAGTCAGAAGATAGCTTAAATGACGAAGCAGCGAACAAGCAGCAGTTGTAGTGGATGTGCTTTTCGCGCTAGGCTAAAGATGGATGAGTATTTTTTTACTCTTTGTGTTAGCGCTTTAGGGATATAAATATGAGATTATGGATAGCGTTGTTAGTACTTTTTGTGGCCGGTTGCAGCAGCACTTCTCAAAACAGCGGTAATTCACTGCCCCAAACTGCGCAATTTGACGACAAAAGCGCAACCACAGATACCATGGCGTATCGCAACTTAGCCGCTGTTATTTATCCAAAATCTTTTGAGACAGGTGGTGTTTTCAGAGTGAAAGCAACAGGCAGTCTTGAGGGGCGGGTGTTTTTAAATACCGAATACGATTACCGCGACCCAAGAAACATCACGATTGTGCTCTCACCTGAAATCGCTACCGAGTTTGAGAAAAAGCATGAAATGTCGCCTGAAGCTTACTTCTTGAAAAAGCGCGTTCTGGTAAAAGGGCAACTCGTTCAAGTGAAGATTTGGTTTAGTTCAAATGGTAAGCGCAGTAATAAATATTATTATCAGACCCACATGCGCGTCGCTTCAATGGACGACATAAACCTTGTGAGTACCACGGCAGCGAATGTTGGTTAGTACTTTCCTAGCCCGTGGTACTTTTCTCCTCAGTTATTCCATTGCCTCAATTCGGTGGATTATACAGTTAACTAGCATAGCGTAGAGGCAGTTCAGCGCAGAGTTTTTCCACTATGATAGTGGATACCTGTTCGCAAAAATCGAAGCCCGAATAGTCTGGATTGAAACCACTGATAAATGGCACCGCCATCATAAAATAGCGTTCGCTCGGTTTGCCAGTGGCTAAAATGGGCTGGTAATCATCGTTTATTGCAAAGCCTTTTAGTGTCAAGTAGTACTCTGCGTCTGCACCTATGCTGACACTTTCGCGATCAGCAAGCTGCTGTTTTTGCCCTTGCGCTTTATCTTTGAAGCGCACGCAAGCGGGCAGTACTGTTTCTGCCTCAAACATTGAGGTAAAGGGGAAGTCAGCCATGGGTAAATGCTTCTGCCCGGTGCAATCAACAAAGGTCTGATATGGTGTCGCGATTGATTGCTTCGCACTATTTTCATAGTGATACATAAAACAATGATCGCCTTCTATTTGCACGTTGCTGTTAGTATCAACAGAGATAACCTCAAGTACATCACTTTCATATAGAGCCAATAGCTGCTCTGCAGAGGCTTGGGGGATATTGGCTATCATTAAGCCAATCAAAGGCAGTAATTTCTGCTGTAAGCGAAGTGTATCTTCGCCAGAGAGGTATTTGGCTGGATGGTTTATGGTGAAACTGAGCAAGGCAAGAACTTCTTTCCATTGCAGGGTTTGTTCATTTTTGATGGATTGCGCAGCCTGAATACATTCAATTTTAAACAAGGTAAAAGGGTCGAAGGCCTTTCTCGATTCAAGCATCCAGTCGGTGAATTGCTCTAGGTTTTTATCTGCTATTTTCTGATAAAAAGTGTCGTCACGCTTTTCAAGCACCTTCTTGAAATTATGCTCGAAAATGAAATCTAGGCTTAAAAATCCGTCGTTATTGGCCCTATATTCCGCAATTTGTTGCTCGGTGAGCATACCTTCGTCAGACACTAATGGATCGTCTAAATGAAAACGTATGTTAGGTAGAAGACCATCCAATGAGTGCATCACTATTTTAAAATCAGGCACATCTTGTTCTCGTTTGTATTTTAGCTTCTCTTGTTCGTGATAAAAGCGCCCATTTGCCTTACTTAAGGTACGAATTGCATCAATTGCAGTCAGCGAACAGCCTTTAAGGGCCACTGGATGGTTGTATTTATGTTGCAACTTAATGGGCGGATAAGGCGAGTCATAATAGCCAGCGACGTTTCCTTCGTTCCTGCGCGGCCATGCATGACCAGTACATATAATGACTTTATCGAATCCTTTTAACCAACCAGACGCGGTACGTACATCGCTGGTTTGGTTGTTAGTGTTGGGTTTGATATCTAAAACTTCACTGTTTACATGCGCATTAATATTCAGGCCATGGCTCGCAGCTTTGTTCATAAGCGCTTCAAATTGGGCGTTTAAATAGTCACCAAAGAGAAGCCTCGGGATAACATGCTTGACGTGCAAATTGGTTTTATCGATGCCATGGCTTGCGAGGTAAGCGTGACTTTGCTTACCTAACCACTGGGCTAATGTCTCATTAAATGGGGCTAACTCGTCTGAGGATATATTAGTGATGTGCTCAGCTGATGCGCCTTCTTCGCTGTATGGCATTCCTTTACCTAAGGAAGAATTACGCTCAAAAATATCAATACTAAATCCGCTTGGCTCTCGACTTTGTTCTTGGCGTAGTTCGCTGAAAAGTAATTTCTTAATAATAGACAGAGCACTAGGGCCTCCGCCTATCAACGCTATTCGAATTTTATTCATGTGCACACCTTTGCAATTAACAACTACACGCGCTTCGTTTCATCGCTAAAGCATGAGCTGTGCCTAGTCGTATTTCTCAACCGGTGAAAATAACGCCCAATGAAAACAAGGTGTTATAACTCGATTTTGTAAGGTGTGTCAGTAGTATTGAAAACTAACCTGTTGAAATTTCTCTCGTTTGTTCTTGGTGGCAAGTAAAAATTACATTACAAAAAGTGAACCGCAGACGACTGAGAAACAATGTGCACTCCATGGTGCACTGTCTTGTCATATACTATGAATTTTACTGTCTAAGTTAAATGAGTCTTAAAGAAATCCACTGTGCGAGACCAAGCAAGCTCCGCCGCCTCAGGCTCGTAACGGCTGGTGGAGTCATTATGAAAACCATGTTGGGTGTTTGGATAAATATGGGCGTTATAGGTGACGTTATTGGCTTTAAGTGCAGCTTCATAATCAGGCCAGCTGGCGTTTACACGACTATCGTTTTCAGCAAAGTTGAGTAGCAGTGGCCCTTTTACCTGACCAACTAAGTTTTCGGCGGCGGGGGTGCCATAAAACGGCACCGCTGCATTAATTACATCGGGTATTTTAGCCGCTAAAAAATTACTGATGTAACCGCCAAAGCAAAAACCGACCACACCTAATTTATCTGTGGTTTTTTCATGTTGCTTAATAAAATTGGCCGCTGCGATAAAGTCATTTTCTATCTTTGGACGCTCCATACTACGCTGCATTTCTTTGCCTTTATCATCATTCCCCGGGTAACCACCAAGGGGAAATAACGCGTCGGGGGCAAAGGCGATAAACCCTTCTTTGGCTAACCTGCGCGCCACATCTTTTATATAAGGATTCAAGCCGCGGTTTTCGTGAACTACCAACACCCCAGGGGCGGATTTTGACATTTTGCTAGGCAAGACTAAGTAGCCTTGGCCTTCGGAGTAACCATCAGGGGACGCGAACTTTTGGTAGCTAGCGGTAATGTCTTCATCATTAAAGGACACTTGCTCTGCCAACGCATAATTGGGGGTAAGCGCGCCGCTGAGGGTTCCAATACTTAATCCTGCCACTGACAAAGAGGCTAAACGTGACATAAAGGTACGCCTGTCCATATCTCCGTGGGCGTACTCGTCATACCAATCAAAAGCTTGCTGGGGGATATGTTTGGGATCGATATGTGACATGGGGTTTCTCCTAGTAGTTGATAATGCGCGCTGATTTTAAAGTAGCAAGATTAAACTCTAACCATATTGATTAATATTGAATCGATTGACTATCTGCTGATACGCATAAAAATTCAATAGCCACACAAAGGCAATGCTGGGATAACTGTTTTGAAATGTAACGGGTAGGAACGCGAAGGGAGGAAAATGAAAGGGTGGTCTGTCTTCTCTTGCAAAAGCACAGACTTTATTCACTCGATACCTGATGGGCTGCTGCAAAAATACCAAGGATACCTTTATAACAAAAATGCAGGGCAGCGTGCCCATTAAGCCAAAATGACAGCAATTTTGCCAGTTAGGACGGCAAGCCTATACCACGAAGACTGTGTTCAATAACGGTTTCTAATTCACTTAATGGTATACCTGCACGCGCCATAGAGGCAGTTCCTCTGAGGGTAGTAGCAATACATAATGCAATGCTAGTTGCGTGGGTTTCTAGCCCTAGTGCAATGGCTTCTGGGTCATGGGTGAAAATCTCGACTAGGGCGTCTTGAATTTTTTTACTGGCTTGATTCAATAAGTTGCTAGGAAGCTCAGGCATATCGCCACTGGCAATCTCCCCTTGGCATAAAAATATATAACACCCTTTAGGGTCTTCAGCGGTGCACTGCTCGCTGACCACTGATGTCATGTAATTTTTAATGCGCAGGGTTAACGAGGTACCTTCTTGATGTAAATGCACGAAATGTGGCTGGGCATTTTTCTCGATGTACCTTTGGGTTGCCTTAATAAATAAAGCTTCTTTGTTGCCAAACGTGCGGTACATGCTGGGTTTGTTGATCCCCATGCTTTGAGTCAACTCTGCTAGAGATGCGCCCGCGTAGCCTTTTTTCCAGAACACGCCCATAGCCGACTCAAGAGCCTTTTCATCATCAAAAGTACGTTTTCCGCTCATCGCTATGAACCTCGTAAAAATCTATTTAGAAATGTATTTGACGTATGTTACCGATCGGTATAAGATTAATCAACGTTACCGATCGGTACAACTTGAAATACTTAAACCATTAACAGGAGTAAGATAATGACTGATTCAATTCAAGGCAAAGTAGCATTAGTGACAGGCGCCAATCGCGGTATTGGTAAAGCAATCGTAAATTCACTAATCGAAAATGGCGCGACTAAGGTTTATCTAGCGGTACGCAACCCTGAGTCAACCAAAGAAATCGAAGCGCAATACGGTGACAAAGTGGTTACGTTAGCTGCTGATGTTGCAGATACAGCATCTATTCAACGTTTAGCTACCCAAGCTAGCGACGTGGATATTTTAGTCAACAACGCCGGTATTATGCATGTGACTTCACCTTTGGGTGAAAACGCAGAAGAATCCTTGATGGAACAAATCAATATTAACGTGTTTGGTTTGATGCGCGTAGCCAATGCTTTTGCTGAAACGTTAGAGCGTAACAAAGGCGTATTAGTGCAGTTGAACTCTATCGCATCGATTAAAGCCTTCGGCGATATTGCTACTTACTGCGCATCAAAAGCAGCGGCGTATTCGATTACCCAAGGCTTGAAAGACAAATGGGCTGACAAAGGGATCCGTGTATTGAGCGTGCATCCTGGGCCGATTGGCACAGAAATGGGTGACTCTGCTGGTTTTGAAGGTGCACCGGATGCAACCGTGGTATCAGAAGCCATTATTACAGCGTTAAATAATGGTGACTTCCACTCGTTCCCTGATCCGGTAGCGAAGCAGCTAGAAGCGGCTTATCAAAGCTACTCAGATGCGATCATCACGAGTGACTTATCGCTATAAGGTATTTTATGTGAGTTAGCTCACCTATTTATACATCGGGAGCTGGGTATCACGCCCAGCTCTGTTTTTTTACTTAGGCATTAAATAATGCCCCTCCTTCGTTTCTCTTCATTTTCTATTTGCCATTAAGGTTAATTTGCTTGGGTTTAAGCAGATTTTGTTTCTGGGCAATTAATGCTCTACTTGTAGTGATTAACGTCATTAAAGAAGTGTTGTGAATGAATATTGTCATATTAGCCAACAGAGATTTAGCCAGTAACTACGCGTTAAATTTATTACTACCGCAGTTATCACAACATAATGTCAGTGTGTTTTTATCTGCCAAAGTGGGAGGTAATGGCCGTAAACCCGCTGAACTCGTTACCCTGAGTTTCTTTGAGCAGAAGCTATTAAACCAATTGTTGTCACCGCTGTTGGAAAAATTATCGAGTCATCGAGGGTATAAAAGCTTTGCACAAATGAGCAGTATTTTGGTCTGCCCCGTAGAAGCGTTAAACGCTATCAACAGCCCCGAAGGACTAGCAAAAATCAGCGCTTTACAGCCAGATCTGGTTCTGTCGATTCGTTATGGCAGTATTTTAAAGCAAGATGTGTTGGGTTTACCGCGTCTTGGTGTCTTGAATTTACACTCGGGTGTGTTGCCTGATTATCGTGGTGTCATGGCCACATTTTGGGCAATGTTAAACGACGAGAAAAAGATAGGCACAAGCTTGCATTACATTGTCGACGCAGGCATCGATACCGGACGTATTGTCGCTCAATCACACGTTGACGTTGAAGCGGATAAATCGTATTTATGGCATGTTTTGCAGTTATATGTTGAGGGCGTGGCTTTGCTTATCGAAGCGATATCAGCGCTGGCGCTAGGTGAAAATCTATCGACGACAGAGCAAAGCGGCGGCCAGTATTTTTCATTTCCAAATGTGCAAGACCTACAAAAATTTCAAAACAAAGGATTGAGTTTAGTCAAAGAAGATGAATTGATTGCGTTCATTACTGAGCACTATCTTTAGCCCTTTTTCCAAACCGACTGTACTGACCCCCTTGTGAGCAAGTCAGTTGACAGGCAACCTAGAACAGAACAGTCTTTAATCAATGTTGAGGATTTTAATTGCCGGAGGAAACATGAAAATTACACCGTCAGATTTTATCGCGAGGCAGGGAGAACCGTGGGAGCTGCATCAACGGCCTACCGGTATTGCACCCCTGTACACTTCAAAGTCCCATTATAAAAAGAAACTGAAAAAACAAATTAATAAAATGAGCGACTTACAGCGCATGCTCTATGCTGCCAATGAGCATTCAGTGCTGATCATCTTTCAAGCGATGGATGCTGCAGGTAAAGACAGCGCCATTCGTCATGTTATGTCCGGTGTTAACCCCCAAGGCTGCCAAGTACACAGCTTTAAACACCCGAGTGAAAGCGAGCTGGATCACGACTTTTTATGGCGAGCGAATCAAGTGTTGCCAGAACGCGGGCGTATCGGTATTTTCAACCGCTCTTATTATGAAGAAGTCTTGATTGCCCGAGTGCATCCGGAAATTTTGACCAGCCAACGCATACCCGATGAGGATATGCATTTACAGCATATCTGGCGAGAACGATTTCGTTCAATCAACGATTTAGAGCAGCACCTGAATCGAAACGGCACTAGGGTCATTAAGTTTTTCCTGCATCTCTCCAAAGACGAGCAAGGTAAACGCTTTTTAGCCCGCATTGATAACCCAGATAAAAATTGGAAATTCACTGATGCGGATGTACGAGAGCGGGAATTTTGGCCGCAATATATGCAGGCCTATGAAGATTGTATCGCCTCGACCACCAGTAACGAAGCACCTTGGTACATAATTCCCGCGGACGATAAACGTAATGCTCGTTTGATTATCGCAAAAACCATAGTAAAAACATTTCAATCACTGGATATGCACTATCCAGAAGTAGATGAAGAGCGCAAACAGGAACTACAGTGTTTGCGCAGGCAATTAGCGGACTCTTCACGTTAAGCAAGGCCTACCTGCACGGATTTACCCAGCTTGATACACCAGTGGATGACCGGTTTGCGGGTCGATTCTATCAAGTGATGGGCCGTCGTAACTGTCATTTAATAAAGCAACAACAGCATCACCGTACTGACTAAACCAAAAATCCCCCATCCCCTTGAGACGCTTAATGTTGGTTTGGCTAATATCGTCCATGGCATCATCTGGGGCTTGGTCAAATCCTGGCTGGCAGCGCATTTCGGCGTTGACACGAATATAGCTACCTTGGGGGGATATGGTGATGGCTTGATAGGCAACGACTTTTTCGTCTGACAGCACATCGATAATACAGCCTTTTAGCATCCATTGCAGCGCGCCCCAATTACGTGAATCTGGTCCATTAATTTTGCGCGTGCTCGTGCCAGTGCCTACCGTTAGTACCCGGCGTTTGTCGTCAGGCCACAGTCGGCAAACCTCCGCTATGGCACACATGGTGGGGTTGTTAGCAATCACACCGCCATCAATTAACCAAGCTTGCTCATTGCCTGGCAGTAAGGGCATGTCTCGGGTAGGGAAATAGGTTGGCGCGGCGCTTGACGCATCTGCCACTTGATAGGAGAGCAAGTTTTGAAATATACCCTCAGTTGATTTAATCACGTAGGGACGGCGATTTTCGATGCCATATGTGATTGCCAATACATGTTTGCCCGCTGGTACATCTTTTATTCTGGCGTCACCTAAATACTTCTTCAGGGTTGCGGTTTTACCCTTGGCTTCATATTTCGGAGCGTTAAGGCCGTCGAGTTCAAACAAGCCGCGATTCTCAACGAAGATTTTTTTGGCATTGCTGTAGCTATACAGCTTATTAATATCCTGCATATCCATGTTCGTTGTGGCCAGTGCTAATGCGATGAGGCTACCCGTGCTCGTGCCAGCGTAAAAATCGACACAATCCCGTAATGATTTCTGATGGGTTGATTGAAGTGCTTTTTCGACATGGGTTAAAAACTGAGTGGTCGCTGCGCCGCGAATACCGCCACCATCTAATGAAAGTATGAGTTTAGACATGCTCTTCTCCGTTAGTTTCTGATGAGTCCTTTGTAGCAGAAGGGAAATACAGCGCGATGACAGCAAGTTAATGACTATCCCTACATAAATATAAGCATAGATGAATAATGAAACATAGATTGTACGGCGTACGTACAAAGCGAAAATGTATCGCCCTGTACGTTAGATGAGAAACTAGCGCAGGTCGTCTAGGGTGCTTTCTAAGGCGGCCATACCAGTGGGTAAATCTAACTTGTGGCCTAGGTCGATAAACGCGGATCCTAGAGCATGGATAGTGCGAAATAAATTATGGGTACGGCACTGTTCGCCCATTTGGCCAATACGTACAATATTGGGACCAAAAGAGCCTGATATTTCCACCCGGTAGCGATTGGACATAGTGCTGAGCAATTCTTTGCCTATGATGCTTTCAGGCAAACGAATACCTACTACTGAGTTAAGGCGAGCGCTGGGCTCAACATATAAGGTTAACCCCATGCCTTCGACAGCGGCTTGCAAGGCCTTAGAACAACGTTGGTGACGAGCAAAGCGCAGTGGCAATGTTTCGGTACATACCAAGCGTAAGGCTTCATGAATGGCTAATATGCCCGACACAGGCGCGGTGTAGTGGTAGGATTTTTTATACCAAAATTGATGGGCCAGCTTGGCATCAAGGCACCAATGGCGTAGTTGATCGGTGCGAGACTCAATAAAAGCCCAAGCCTTTTCAGAAAATCCCACCAAAGATACCCCAGGAATACACGACAAACCTTTTTGGCCGCCCGTAATCACGGCGTCAATTCCCCAGTCGTCCATAGCGAGTTCCATGGTGCTCAGTGTACAAACGGCATCCACAATGACCATGCAGTCATACTTCTTGGCAACTTTACAAATTTGCGCCAACTCGGCGTTGTGCACTGTGTTGGACGTTTCGCCTTGCACTATGGTCAGTACATTAGGCTGGGTACGAATAATATGCTGCTCGATCAATTCAGCGCTGGCGGCTTGACGCTCTTCAATAACCACTTTGCTCACATCGGCTTGTAAACGCCCAGCCATTTCGGCTAAACGGCTACTGAAGAAACCATTACAGATACTGAGTACTTTGTCGCCGGGGCGCACTAAGTTGGCCACGGCCATTTCCATGGCGGCTGAGCCTGGGCCAGCAACCCCTAGGATCAGGCCATTCTCAGTTTGAAAAACATAACGAGACATGATTTTCACTTGCTCGATTATTTGCGCCATGGTGTCACCTAAGTGATTGATCACTATGCCGTTCGCCGCTGCCACTTTGGCCGGGATCGGAACCGGGCCTGCTCCCATCATCAATAAGGGTTCATCGGGTAAAATGTTATCTAGCGAAATAATTCCTTGTGGCACACAAATCGACACTGGGTCTCCTGAGTCTTTAGACGGCTTTAAAAGTGGATTACTAGCATATCGCCAAGTAGCATTCGCGCATAGTGCAAAATAGAAACAAATATATTTATTCTGCTACTTATTTTTAGTCACTGAGACTGAATTTAAAGGGCGGATTTATAATCAATTTCGCTCAGCTAGCTATTATTCGATTTACTGTCACTCGACTGTTTTTACATTAAATATCAGTTGTTTACATGTGATTAACTTGTCATGTTATAAGGCTGGTAAGCCTGTGTTATTACTGTACAATGCCGCCCCTCGAAAACATCGCACTGTTTAAATAGTGCGCAATATGAGGCTCGTCAGCGATCACCTTTTATTTAGCTAATTTAGGAGCAAAAAAGGTATGCATTCCTCCACTCATCGATTTTATGAAGACGTATTGGCGATTTTAAGCGGTGCGGTTTTTGTTAGTTTGGGTCTAGCAATATTTAAAACCTTGGGTTTACTTATCGGCGGTACGGCTGGAATTGCGCTGCTGCTGAGCCAGTTTGTAGCGTTAAAATTTGGTTTGTTGTTCTTTTTGGTTAACGTACCGTTTTACTATATCGCGGTCAAACAACTGGGTTGGCGCTTCACCATTAATACTTTTGTGACCATTACATTGGTGTCTTTGCTGGTGGAGAACATGCATCTGTTTATTTCCCTGAGTGACATTCAGCCTGTCTTTGGTGCCATTGTGGGCGGTATGCTGATTGGTATGGGTATGTTGATACTGTTTAGACACAAGTCGAGTTTAGGCGGACTGGGAATACTGGCTTTTTATCTACAGGGTAGCCGCGGCATTCGTGCTGGCACGTTTCAACTGGTGGTGGACAGTCTGATTGTCGTCGGAGCGTTATTTCTTATGAACCCGATTCTGTTGGCTATCTCACTTGCGGGTATGGTGACGACCAATGTTATTTTGGCTGTGAATCATAAGCCTGGTCGTTACCACAGCAACTATGCCCAAACGATGGCTGAGTTAACCTCTGAATCCCCCCAGGACGTCAAAATCACGGACTAACAGGCAAAAAGCTGGCCTATATCATTAAACGCCTTGAACTCAAGGGCGTTACCACAAGGGTCGAGTAAGAACATAGTGGCTTGCTCGCCAGGTTGGCCTTTGAAACGCACATAAGGCGCGATAACAAATGCTATTTCTGCGGCTTGTAATCGATGGGCTAATGCTTGCCAGTCTTGCATGCTAAGCACCACACCAAAATGTGGCACCGGTACTGCTTTATCATCGACGTTATTCGGTGCTGGCTGATTGGGCATGGCCGAGACTAAGTGGGTTACTAATTGGTGGCCGAAAAAATTCCAATCTATCCAGTGTTCAGATGAGCGGCCTTGTTCGCAGCCGAGTAGATCAGCGTAAAAGTCTCGACTAGCCGCCAAGCTGGTCACTGGGATGGCTAAGTGAAAAGGCATAACGGGCATGGTGATTCTCCTTTGGGCATTAAAAAAGCCGCTTAAAAGCGGCTTTCAGGATACAACAATTGGTGATTACACCTCAAATGGGTGACGTAACACTATGGTTTCGTTACGATCAGGACCGGTAGAAATGATATCAATTGGCACGCCGGTTAATTCTTCTAAGCGTTTGATGTAGTTCTTCGCTGCTTGCGGCAACTCAGCATAATCAGTCACGCCAAATGAGTTTTCACTCCAGCCTGGCATTTCTTCGTATACCGGGGTGATGAGATCATAATCGTCTGCAGCCATAGGCGGAACATCTTTAATGGTGCCGTCAGCATGTTTGTAACCAATACAAATGCTTAAGGTTTCTAAACCATCTAGCACATCCAATTTGGTTAAGCAGAAACCCGTGATGGAGTTAATTTGCACAGCACGCTTCATGGCAACGGCATCGAACCAACCCGTACGGCGTTTGCGCCCTGTGGTTGCACCGAATTCGTGGCCTTTTATGCCTAGATGCTGACCTACATCACAACCTAGCTCGGTAGGAAACGGACCTGAACCAACTCGGGTGGTGTACGCTTTAACGATACCTAGCACGTAATCTAAGTGTAATGGACCAAATCCGGCACCTGTTGCTACGCCACCTACAGTGGTGTTGCTTGAGGTAACATAGGGGTAAGTACCGTGGTCGATATCAAGTAGGGTGCCTTGGGCGCCTTCAAACATGATCGCGTCACCGCGTTTACGGGCACTGTCTAGAACGTCTGTTACATCAACCACCATGGCTTTTAATACATCTGCCACAGCCAATGCATCGGCCAGTGTTTTCTCATAGCTTACCGGCTCAACTTTATAGTAGTTGGTCAGCATAAAGTTATGATATTCAAGTACTTCTTTAAGCTTTACGGCGAAATCAGTTGGGTTGAATAAGTCACCTACACGTAGACCACGACGAGAGACTTTGTCCTCGTATGCCGGTCCAATACCACGACCCGTAGTACCGATTGGCTTGTCGCCACGGGCTTTTTCCCGGGCTAAGTCTAATTCAACGTGAAATGGCAGAATAAGTGGGCAAGCCTCACTGATACGTAAGCGCTCTTTAACCGGTACGCCGCGCTCTTCAAGCATTGCTGTTTCTTTTAGCAAGGCTTCAGGGCTAAGGACAACGCCGTTGCCGATAACGCAGGTTACGTTTTCACGTAAAATACCAGAAGGAATGAGGTGCAAAACGGTTTTTTCGCCGTCAATGACCAGTGTATGTCCTGCGTTGTGTCCACCTTGATAACGTACAACATAAGTTGCTTTATCAGTTAAAAGATCTACAACCTTACCTTTACCCTCGTCGCCCCATTGGGTTCCGAGTACCACTACATTTTTAGCCATGGATTAGAGAAGTGTCAGAAAATTAGGCGGGGATCCTATCAAATTTCCTGCGCTAGCTGAATATAAAAATTCGCTTAATTTCTACAGTAAGAAAAACAAGCTCACTAAGCCTATAGTCACGAGTACACCGCCGACGCTACGTAATTGATTTACAGGCTGTTCTACCAATTGTTGCAGGTATAAACGCCATTTATTAGGAAATAACATGGGGCCAATGCCTTCAATAATTAATACTAATGCACAGGCAATAAGCAGGGTATGCAGCATAAAACGCTCTAAAACGAAACAAGCTGCATATCATATAGCAAATCGTTCCCTTGCCCTAATGTGCCAAATGGTTGTTATTCACTAGGGTCAGCTCGAAGCTAAAGCAGGTTCCTTTACCTAATTGGCTTTCTACTTTTAAGTCTGAATTGAGTAGCGCCATAAGCTTTCTGCATATGGCTAAGCCGAGTCCAGCATGACTACAGGCATCTTTTTCAGTATTGTTGGCTTGGTAACGTGCATCAAAAATAAAGGCGATTTCCTTATCGCTTATGCCTATTCCTGTATCTCGAATGTCTACCCGCAGCTTTTCATTGTGGGTTGCCACGACCAAATCAATCTTGCCGAACTCAGGGGTGTGACGAATGGCGTTGGCGATCAGATTGGTTAAAACGCGTTCTAACTTTCCAATATCGGCAAATACATGATATTCAAAATGATTGGGGCTGACCCTTATTTCGATATTTTTCTCTTGTGCGTCAAGGGCAAACTTGGCTGCAACATCATGCAGTAAGTCGCCTAGGGGGAATGGCTCCTGATGCAGTGTGACCTGACCACCTTCTAAATAGGCGAGTTCGAAAATCTGATCAATAAGATGTTTGAGATTTTTGGCGTTTTTTAGAGAGATGTCGACAAAGTGCTTACGATCCTCAACGGATAAGGTATCGGCATTTATTGCCAGTGTTTCTATATAGCCTTGTAGGCTCGCCAGTGGGGTACGCAAATCATGGGATAAATCCGCCAACAACACCCGGCGCTGGGTATCAATTTTACTTAGTTGGTCAAATTGACTGTCGATGTGAGCCAGCATTTCGGTAAACGCACAGCCAAGACGATCCACTTCGTTGTAACTGTTTTTGTTCCACAGCGCGAGATCTCGAGGTAGCTGATCACGATGAAAATCTGCGTCGCGTACCTTGTCCATATCGTCGCTTAAACGCTTGAGCGGCGAAGTGAAATATTTAAACATGGCCAATAACGCGATCAGTAACAGCAATAGACCGACTACCAAAAAGATTGCGATTTCACGCATGCTTTGACTATTTTGCAGATTGGCCAGTATCGAGTCGTAACGCTCACCGCCAATAATGACGTACAAATATCCCTGTAATTGCTCGTTGTTATAAACGGGAGCAGCAGAAAATATTTTGTGTCTGCCTAACTGCCTTGGGTCGTCTCCCTCAACGGGAAAGCTTTGATTATCACCAATTAGTTGCTTGATGGGGCCTACGTTGACTGATGTGGCTTTCACTTTGCCGGGTGTGGCTGAGTAAGTGAGAATTTTCCCTTGGGGATCTAAATAATAAAATTCGAAATTTGGGCCTAGAATCATCAAAGTATGAAAGAGGTTACTTAGGGCTGCATAATCGTAAACGCCTTCTTTAAGTAAGGGGTTATCACTAACCAGATGCTCAGCTAAACCCAGATGCAGTTTTTGCTGTGCTTCTTGTTGAGTGAGTTTTTGCAGTTCATTGGTTGAATAAAAACAAGCAATCATCACCAGCATAAACACTGCAACCAATGAGATTGCTAGGCGTTGATAGAAGCAGATTCTCATTAGGTTGCTACCCCCTGGGGATTAAATTTATAACCTACGCCCCAAACGGTCTGAATAATTTTGGGTGACGTGGCATCCTTTTCAACTTTGGCTCTTAGGCGATTAATGTGGGAGTTAACTGTGTGTTCATAACCACTGTGATGATAACCCCACACCGACTCCAACAACTGACTACGGCTAAATACCTGACTCGGGTGGCTAGCTAAATGGTGCAGTAGCTCAAATTCAGTGGCGGTGAGTACCAGCTCTTGGTCAGCCAAAAAGACCTGATGGTTCTTCTGATCTATGTTTAAAATACCGATGTTTAATGCCGCGTCAGCAGGCTGTGACGAAATTTGCGCTTGTTGAAGTACATGAACCTTACGTAATTGGGAGCGTACTCTAGCTTGTAATTCACGGACGCTGAAGGGTTTGGTCATGTAGTCGTCAGCGCCTAATTCTAGACCTAACACTCGGTCGGTCTCAGAGTTCTTTGAGGTCAACATAATGATGATTTGCATGGGGCGTTCGTCACGAATTTTGCGACAGATATCCAATCCGTTCATGCTGGGTAACATGACATCCAAAATAATTATGGCGTATTCATTCTGCAATGCTTGGTCAAGGGCTACTTTTCCGTCTGCTTGGTGATCAATTTCTACACCAAGCTCGAGTAGATTTACGCGCATCAGGTTTGCTATGTCGAAATCGTCTTCCACGATGAGGATTTTGTCGGTCATGTGATCACCAATACTTAAAAACATATAGAGCGATAAAAAAGCGCTAATCTTTCACAAGACCAGCGCTTTTTATTTACGTGTGAATTAACAATGTGTTTTTTTAATTATTCAGTGCGCGTAATTTTTATCCGTATCACTGGGTTATCGAACTTATGATCAACGGTCAGTGCGGAAGTGCTTAAGCCATCGTCGGCACTGACGACACCTGGGTGCATCGAAATAAACCCTGTGTCATCCCGTGTTGGATTGAAGCCTTCGCCACCAGCAGCAGGGCCAGGTACGGTTTCAGCACTTTCGGTATTTTTTTCAGTGCCGGCGTCATAGGCTGGGCTGTTGGTTGTCCAGCTGTCGCCCACTTCCAGTTGTGACAAATCCCAAGCACTTAAACCGCTGAAAGTATCATTGGTGTTCCCTAACATAGCAGCAATAGTCAGCTTGGCATTGGTGATGTCTTGTATCGTGACGCTAATGGTTTGGTTATTGCCCGGAGTAATAGGGCCGTCACCACCGGCACTCACAGTCCCTAAGGTTAAAAACTCATCGGATGTCCCTTCTTCAGCAATGCGTTCTAATGCAACGGATGGCACTTCACCCAATGCCCAAAGCGTCCCCTCGGTGTGAAGCACAATAGCCGGTGGTGAAACGGGTTGGCCATTGGTCAGATTGGTGACTGTGACTTCATAGCTTACATCTACGGGTGTAGGCACCGGAGCAGGCACTTCGACTTCAACAATGACTTCTCTGGTGTCATCATCACCACAGGCACTTAATGCCAGTGGAAGCGCTATTAGTAAGGCTTTTTGGTAATTTTTGATACTAGGCATAACAGTCTCCTTATCTGACGGTCACTGTTACTTTAGCTACGGGGTTCAACCAGCGATGTACAGTATTATTCACGTCACTTTTGCCATCAGTTAGCGAATCATCACCTATGTTACCTCGGTGAATATGTACCGTTGCATTGCTATCAGCCCCTGCAACACCACTACCACCTGTGCCAAGCAAAGGATCAAGCGGAGGGGGAACAGGCATACCAGGCATACCAGGTGCACCGCTACCGCGCAGTTCATCGTTTGCTTCAGTACCGGCGTCGTAGGCATTTAAATAAACCGTATAGGTGCCAGCTTCAGTGGGGAGCTCCCAATTATCTAGACCCATAAAACCATCGTTTGACGGCAGAACCATAGCTACGACTGACAACATAAGGTTGCCATCAGTCGTCATTAAATCGCCTGAGGCTTTCATGGTAGGAGCAAGCAATCCGCCTGCGGGGTTTGAAATCATATCGGCACTGGCCGCGTTCGCCACAGTCGTAATACCATCTATACTGCCACCTTCGGCCATCATTTGCAGTTCAGTGCTCGCGGCTTCACCTACTTCAAATAAGCTCACATCTGGAGCATGCACAACCGCTGCGATAGGCGTGAAATATAAGCCGTGGGTTAAGTTTTGAACCTCAACTGTAATGTCGGCTGCCAAACTTTGTTGACTGGTCAATGCCAGCACAGCTGCGGCAGATAAAATGTTAATGGGTTTCATGTTAGTTCCTCTAAGTATTGATTATTGTTAATACATCAACACTATGAGAGGTAAACGTCCCGAAAGTATCACGAAACATCAACGATTCTGTCCTCCTAGGATGAGGGACAAAAAACGTTTTGTGTCAGTTATCATTCAGTCTTTGAGCGGGGATTTATGTGAGTAAAATTAAGGCTTTGCTCTGCTGGGTTTCTTGAATTTTTTTCTAATCGGAATTTTATCTGCCTTATCTAACTGTATGCTGTAACCATTGCCGCCGATGCCATTAAATACTTCGTCGGTGAAAATAATGGTGTTGTTATCAGCCGCGAAGGTTACTGCTTCCTTTTGCGTTACTATTCCTAAATCAATTTGATAGGCGTCCCCTGAAAAAAAATCGTCATCTTTCCAGTTTTCAAACAACCACAGTCGTTCTGAATCGAGTAATACAAGCTTGGTACGATCTGGGCTAAGTGCTGCAGAGGTAACCCAACATAATTCTTTAATAATGGTGCAAGTTAAGAACTCATCTATGTATTCGGCATTAAAGTTAGCGGCATGGTCTCCTATGCGATACAGGCGTGTCTTACCATCAAAAGGGCTGGTACGATTTTTAGTAAATAGGTATAGGTTGCGTTTGTAATAAATAAACGCCTCAACATCGTAATGCACATTCTTGCGAGGTTTTTCACCATTGACAGCTTTAAATTTAGGATAAGTAAATTTGATAATTTCAGCAGTGGTGGTATCGCCCTTGATATCAATGGGGTTTTCTATTTTGTATATGGTTAACCATTCGCGATCGTTATCATTGTTGCCAAAGTCGCCAATAAAAAAATGGCCAAAATAATCTTGGGTCATATCCTCCCAGTCCGAATTTTTGGCGTTGGTGATCTCGATACTACGGACAATGTCGCCTTTGTCGTTAAGTTGATATAAGCGCGGTGCATCACCGCCGTCATTAATTGCCCATAAGCGCTGTCTTTTATCAAATTCAATACCTGAAATTTCTTTCAAACGGCTATCGAAGCTAATGAATTTAACGCTATTGAGTAACCAAACGCGGTAGCCCTGAACGGCTAAGAAAACCGTTACTGTTGCCAGTGCTAGAAAAGTAAGAGATTTTTTTGTCAGCATCGAAAGTTAGAAAAATGAACTGTTAAATAAAGTATACCGATATACAGCGAAAAAATGCGCTTATATTCCAACCCTAAGAGCAAAAAAGTGTTACTTGATGGTAACAGGCATGTTTTGCTGCATAGGAGTCAAATTATGTCGTTAATTGGCGACTAAATGGCACGCGATATTTCATTCTTAATTTGTTGTTAAGCATTTGAAAAGTAATGATTTAAACTGTGTCTTGGGGGTGTGTTAATCAAGGTGTGAATTATTTTTTAAATTGCGGTTAAATTTTGCTTGACGAGGTTTGTAATTGGGCGTAAAAATCCGCCGATTGCAGGCTTTTTTCGCTGCAAGAAAATACTTCAATATCGCCGTAAGGCATCCTTATTTTGGTGAGGAATTTATGAAATTTTTACTGGGATTGGTTTTAACACTGGCTATGTTCGGTGCAGTTGCTGATGAAGGCGAAGTTGCCGATGCAGCGCTAATTGCAGAGTTAACGCAATATTGTAATGATATTGCAGAAGAAGATGGCACAGGCGGACAAAACCTAAATGTATTTTTGCTTGAATGTGTAAACAACGAGCTGAAAAGTGAAGGTTACCAAGCTATCGAAAAAATCTAATCCAATATCTGGCTTAGCACTTTAGCCACGCTTACAGCGTGGCTGTCTTATTTTTATCCTGTCATATCTCGTCTACCTTACGTCGTTAGCCTTTAGCTAATGTCTCAAGCATGCGCAGAAATCCCGCTACCGAGGACAAAGGAGCAGACTCCTGCATGGTGTGATAGCCCGACGATGGAATTTGCAAGGTCGTACCATCTACCAGCCCATTTGATGCTGAGATGATACGGCCTAATTCTGTGGCACCCAATGAATGTGGTGCTTCACCGTTGGCAATCAGTCTGGCGTTTTGCGCCTCAACATAGGTGTCTTTAAATTGATAGCTCAAGCCTAGGCGCTGACATTCGCTAACTAAGCGTTCAGTTAAACGTGGATTAAACACAGCGTTGGCATCTTTGTGGCGTAAAATAAGATTCTGCTGAGCAGCTGTGGGTAGATCAGGATACGGACTGGTATCGACCACGATCAATTGATTGGTCGAGCCGCCAAAACGCCGGAACCATTCCAATAAATAACGCCAACTCTTGCCCGCCTCCTCTTGAGCAGTGAAAAAGGCCGTGCCTTGAAAGCCTTGTTCGAATAAGTGCACCAGGGCAGCTGTGGTCAATATGTTGTCGAGTTGGCCAACCAAGGCCTGCTCCGTGATGCTTAACTTGTCGGTGAATGCGACAGGTGTGCCTGCGACGACATGCTCTAAACCATCGACTTCGAAGATCAAGTTGTTGCGGTATTCGCAGATATAGGCACCTTTTATGGTACCTCGCCCGCGATAAGCACCAGACCAAGGCTCATAGGCATAAACAGATTCATCATCGAAGCGGTCAACAATTTTTTGCATCAGGCTTTCACTGACAGAATTACCAAGTAAATCCGAGCGTGCCCCGGCAACAAACGCAGCATATTGAAATTCGTTAGGGCCGGTACAAATTAGGCCATGACGGTCGATGTGCGCTGAGAACATCATGCTGTCTGGCTCACTACCTTGGGCGACAAGCAGGCCCTCATACCAAGTTACCTTGGCACCGCGTTCTTCTAACTCACGTTGCAACACACGAAAGAATGAATGCTCGGCGCCAACCACACTTGGGCTGCGCATAAGGCTGCTGAGTAATTCGATAAAGCTCGGAGGTAATCCAGCTTGCGTAGTGGAGTGGGGCATAGCGTACAACCTAATAATGTTCTGCCTGCAAGGCAAAAAAACTGATCAAGGTTGCGTTATATCATGTTAATTGCGGCTTGTTTACTTCAATTGTTCCATCGCAATGCGGTGCTCAAACAGCACCGCTAGTATACTCGATGACCATGATTGATTTGGATTGGCTTTATTTATCCGAGACCCAATCCATTTGAAATCCCGCCCGACGTTTTTTATCAAGGATTTCTTCTAATAGCGGTGTGAGGATGAGCTCCATGGCTAAGCCCATTTTGCCACCCGGTACCACAAGGGTGTTGATGCGTGACATAAAAGCACCGTCAATCATCTGCAGTAAATAAGGGTAATTGACCGTTTTCATTTCGCGTCGAAAACGGACCACAACAAAACTTTCATCTTGGCTAGGGATTTCTCGAGCGCTAAACGGGTTAGACGTATCAACTGTGGGTACACGTTGAAAATTCACATGGGTACGGGAAAATTGTGGGGTGATATACTGAAAATAATCGTCGAGACTGCGCACTATGCTGCTCATTACCGCTTCACGAGAATGACCACGTTCTGTGGTATCGCGGACGATTTTCTGGATCCATTCCAAATTTACGATAGGCACCATGCCTACCAGTAAATCGACATGGGTTGCTACGTCGGCTTCTTCTGTAACAACACCACCATGCAGACCCTCGTAAAATAATACGTCCGTGTTGCTTGGTAGGTCTTGCCATGGGGTAAAGGTGCCCGGCATTTGATTAAAGGGTACGGCTTCATCAAATGAGTGAAGGTAGTGACGGTGCTTTCCTCGCCCCGTTTCGGCGTATTCGCTAAACAGGGTTTCAAGCATGACGAAGTCATTGGCTTTGGGGCCAAAATAGCTAATGTGTCGCCCTTGTTCTTGGGCTTTACGGATCTCGACTTCCATCTCCGGGCGTGTAAAACGATGAAAACTATCCCCAGCAACCACAGCTGCATTGACCGACAGGTTGCGAAATATATGACGGATCGCATTTGTGGTTGATGTTGTGCCGGCGCCGGAAGAACCAGTGATAGCAATAATGGGGTGTTTTACAGACATGTCGGTTTCTTGATGGAAAAAATGACCACCATTTATAAGCAAGCGGCTTGTTTGGGTCAAGGCCTATTCGCCTTTAGTGGTATTTAACCGCGCCACACGCATCTGGATATAGAGTCTGAAATGCACGTCCAGACGTGATGGTTGCTGACTTGCTTGGATTAACAAACGTGATTAAGACTATTTTGCTCGATGTCGCAATTAAAATAGACTAACAGGATCCATCGCTTGTCCGCATGGAGATTGCGCCGCGATAACTGCCTGACTAGGGACAAACTTTGTAACAAACCAAAGGCTAAGGAATACATAGGATGCTTTGGTATTTCAGCGCTTTACCTTATAGTGAAGCTACTGTGATAAAGGGATCCGATAATGGGACAAGAAACCACAAAAATTTTAGTCGTTGACGATGATATGCGTTTACGCAGCCTGCTTGAGCGTTATTTGGTTGAGCAAGGTTATCAGGTGCGTGCAGCAGCAAACGCCGAGCAAATGGATCGTATGTTAGAACGTGAGAATTTCCATTTAATGGTGCTTGATTTAATGTTACCCGGAGAAGATGGTTTATCCATTTGCCGTCGCCTGCGTCAAAAAGAAAATGAAATTCCCATCGTGATGTTGACCGCCAAGGGCGACGAAGTTGATCGTATTATCGGTCTTGAAATGGGGGCCGACGATTATCTGCCTAAGCCATTTAACCCACGGGAGTTGTTGGCGCGGATCAAGGCGGTATTGCGTCGTAAAGTGGTTGAAGCCCCTGGTGCACCTTCCCAAGCTGAGCAAATTATTGAATTTGGTAAATTCAGATTGAATTTGGGCACACGGGAGATGGCTAGCGATGGTGCGCCGATGACGCTGACCAGTGGAGAATTTGCGGTATTAAAATCGTTAGTAACCCATCCGCGTGAACCTTTGTCGCGAGATAAACTGATGAATTTGGCTCGGGGGCGTGATTACAGTGCGCTTGAACGTAGTATCGATGTACAGGTATCGCGCCTGCGCCGCATGTTAGAAGAAGATCCTGCTAACCCTAGGTATATTCAAACCGTTTGGGGCTTGGGTTATGTATTTGTGCCTGATGGCGGCGGTGCATAGTTGACCCCCAAACGTAGCTAATGCAATTGAGATTCCTACCTAAAAGTGCATTTGGGCAAACGGTACTGCTGATTGGTATGTTGTTACTGATCAATCAAGTGGTATCGTACCTATCAGTCACTTATTATTTTATTCGACCTAGTTATCAGCAGATAAATAACCTGCTGGCCACGCAAATTAATTTGGTGTTCATCGAAGAGATTGATCACAAAGATCCTGAGCTGCACAAGCGTTTTTTTGCGGCCACGGGAATGCGTTTGCTAAGTGATGAAAAAGCCCTCGCTGAGGGAGTCGAACAAGCCATTTATTACCCCTATCTGTCACGCCAAATGAGCTTAAAACTGGGCGGTGAGGCAGAAGTGCGGATCACGCAGGGTAATCCTTACTTAGTGTGGGTTAAACCACCGCAAGATCCTAGTGTGTGGGTGACAATCCCCATGTTAAGTCATGGGGAATCCGATATTTCGCCATTGACTATTTATCTACTGGTAATTGGCATTTTGAGTGTGGCCGGAGGCTGGATTTTTGTACGCAGACTCAACAAACCTCTACAGGCCCTGCAACATGCAGCGATCGAAGTTGGACGGGGTAACATTCCTCCACCACTTGATGCCCAAGGCTCTACTGAATTGATGGCCGTTACCCAAGCGTTTAATCAAATGGCTAAGGGGATTAAGCAACTCGAAGATGATAGAGCATTGTTGACGGCAGGCATATCTCATGATTTACGTACGCCCTTAACGCGCATTCGTTTGGCCACTGAAATGCTCCCAGAAGCGCAAGATTGGCTGAAAGAGGGCATAGTCAACGATATTGAAGATATGAATGACATCATAGATCAGTTTATTAATTACGTACGTCAAGACCAGCAAGAAAGCATGGTCAGCGTAGACGTAAATGAATTGATTCGCGATGCAGTTCAGGTGCGTAATATTGAAGAGCACCACAATATACATTTACATTTGAAACCCATTCCCACTGCGTGTATGCGCCGAGTGGCACTGAAACGGGTATTAGATAACTTGATTGAAAACGCCTTTCGCTACGGCAGCGAAGATATTGAGATCCGCTCGGGTTTTGATAAAGCGCGAAACTTACTCTATTTCTCTATTCGTGATTTTGGCTCAGGGATCCCCGATGCCCAAATGGAAGGCTTGTTTAAGCCTTTCACTCAGGGTGATAAAGCCCGTGGCAGCTTGGGCTCTGGCTTAGGGTTGGCCATTATCAAGCGAATTGTTGATATGCATAGCGGCGAAGTGACATTAAAAAACCACCCTGAAGATGGTTTGGTGGCCAGTGTGTATATTCCTCATACATGCCCCTAATACGTATTGCTTAGAATGACGTCGATTAATATCGATTAGGGGCCGTATTCGCTCAATTGAGCTTACTGATTTTGGCTAGTGTCCATAGCAAATGTACCGGCATGTATGCTGTGTACATCAATTTCATCAAAGCGGTATTCGGTATGGCAATACTGGCAGTTCATTTTTATCGCGCCTTCAGTGGCAACAATATCGAGTAGCTCGCTTTTTTCTACTGCCGCTAGGGCATTAGCGCTGCGTTCACGGCTGCAAGTGCATTTAAAAATAACATCCGCTGGCGCATACACTTCAATCTCTTCCTGATGATAAAGGCGATACAAAATATCTTCTGCAGGCAAGTTAAATAGCTCTTCATTTTTAATGGTGTCAGTCAGGCTTGCCAAGTGCTCAAAGCCAGTATCTGCAGTATCTGTGGCCTGACTACTAGTAGGGAGTATTTGTAAAAACATGCCGCACGCCTTCGCGTTATTTGCTGTTTGTTGTGTGCGCAGAATAACCTTGGTCGCTAACTGTTCAGACTGTTGAAAGTAGCTTTCAATACATTCGGCCAACGTTGGTTTGTCTAAAGCCACCATGCCTTGGTAACGCTCTCCGTCTGTTGGCGTAATAGTGATGACTAATACCCCTTTTTGAAACAGCTGGCTGAAATCACTGGGCAGCTCTGCTAGGGACTCATCCCAACGAGCAACCCCTCGTAATTGCTGATGATGTGTTCCGTTTACCACGGCGTAATTAACTGGGCCGTCACTTTGCAATTGCAGGGCAATATCCCCTTCGAATTTCAAGGTGGCTGTGAGCATTGAGGTTGCTGCCATTAATTCACCCAGCAATTGCTGAATAACAGGGGGGTAAGCATAGGAGTCTAAAATAGATTGGTAGCTGCTTTCTAATCGAACAAGCTCGCCGCGTACATGAGCTTGATTAAAAAGATAACGGTGCAGTTGATCAAATGACATAGTAATTTCTCGATGATTCAGCGCGTACGCTGGTTACTGGTGTTTTAATTGAATAATTTGTCGACGTTGTTTTTTGTCGGGACGCTGATCGGGCTTTGGGCTATGAAAAGCACTTAACTTGCGCATCTCAGCATTTTTTTCACGCTGGGCGATGCTCTCTGGCTTTTCTTCGAACATTAGCTGCGCCAACGGAGCAGAACGCCTATGCTGGGCTAATTCTACCACGATGATCTCTTTCACATCGAACCCTTGGGGAACTTTTATCTCGGCACCGAGCTCTACCACCTTGCTTGGCTTGCACCTTTGACCATTGTAACTGACCTTGCCCGACATCACGGCATCTCTGGCTAAGGAGCGTGTTTTGAAAAAGCGCGCAGCCCAAAGCCACTTGTCCAAGCGAAGACTTTGTTCTGTAAGAGATTTTTTGCTGTTTTGCATATGAGTGACCAATATGTAATATTTTCGTAACGATTGCTTAATAGAGTTGTGACCCCAGTGCCTACTCGTTATCATTGGCAAACGTTAAGATAAAAAATAATAATAAAAATGACTTGGCTCATGTTACGCCCACAGGTCCTAAAAGGAAAACTTAACCCATGAAAACAGTGCTTGTCACAGGAGCTAACCGTGGCATCGGGTTAGGGCTCTGTCAGCAGTATATCTCCCAAGGTGATGTTGTGATTGGTGTGTGCCGTGAAGGTTCGTCACAACAAGATTTATTGGCGTTAAAAACCATAAGTGGAAATAGAATGCATATACTGCATGCTGATCTTCACTCTGAGAATTCGATTAATCAATTAGCTAATGCTGTGCAGGGCAATTTTAAGCTCGACATATTGATTAATAACGCAGGTGTTAGTGCTAATGAGACATTTGGACAATGGACGCAATCAGCGTTTGTTGATAATTTCATGATAAATAGCATTGCGCCTAGCTTAGTTTGCCAAGCGCTGTTGGGGGCATTAACATCTGAGGCGAAAGTCATTCAAATGTCTTCTGGTGTGGCGTCAATTACCCACAGTAAGCAATTTGCCGACGCGCCACTTGATGCTTATGCCATGAGTAAAGCGGCGCTGAATATGTTTACCCAGCGTTTTGCATGGCAAAATAAAGAAAACGGCAAAATAGTGTGTGCTATCAGCCCTGGTTGGGTACAAACCGACATGGGCGGTCAAGAAGCCACGAGTACGGTAGAGCAAGCGGTAATACAACTGATTAGCGTAATCAAGGGGTTGACCAAAGCCGATAGCGGTAAATTTATAGATGAATCTGGATCGCAAATTCCTTGGTAAATGATAAAAATAACATGCGCATAAACAACACCTGGCCTTTAAATGGCTTGACGCAACCATGAGACCTTAACTATCACACATTATAATTTCGACCACTTCTGGCTAGTTTTGCTTAAGTATCAACAACAGATTAACCGTGTTGTTGTGGCACTATTGGTGATTTTTCTGTTGGCTTATGTAGCTGAACTCACTTGGCGTCTATGGCCTCAAAATGCGTTAACGAGCAATGAAACACCGAATACACGGGTTGTCCCCTTAGCCAGCGGATCTCAGAACGCACTCGATTTGAATGTCCTAAAACGGCTAAATTTATTTGGCGATTTTCAGGCCTCCCCTACCGTAGAGCAAACTGTGACGGATGCGCCGGAAACCAAATTGAACCTGACCTTAACTGGCGTGGTAACTAGCTCGGTACCGGAGCAAGGCGCCGCGATTATTGAAAACAAAGGCAGTCAGGATACGTATGGTTTGGGAGATAAGATTATAGGTACCAACGCGACCTTGCGGGAAGTGTTTAGAGACCGAGTGATTATTCGCAACGGAGTAGCAAATGAAACCCTTATGCTGGATGGTATTGACTACGACGAAGCGAACAATAAACGCAGCAACAAACCTAGGCGAGCCACCCCAACGTTATCGCCTTCACCAAAAGAGCAGAATGTTGTCACTTTATCGGATGATGTAATGGACGCCACGCGCATGCTTCAGCAGCAACCGGCGAATTTTACGGACTTCATTTCTGTGGCGCCCCACAGCTCAAACGGCGAGTTGCAGGGCTACCAGGTGAGCCCAGGCAAAAAGCCTGAGTTATTTAAAGCAGCAGGCCTGCAAAGCGGTGACGTGATCACCGATATAAACGGTTTGAATTTAACCGATCCACAGCAGGCAGTTGAAGCCATGGGCGAATTGCGCCAAGCACAGTCACTACAAATTACCGTCAGCCGTGATAATGAATTGCTGACCTTATTTTTAGATTTACCCGATGTGGAACAGGAATAACGAGAATGAATTTTATCCAGCGAACAAGCCGTAATATCTTACCTAGCTTGTGCTTTGTTATTGGGACCGCATTTTTTACTGCGTCAACCTATGTGGCGGCGAACGAGTATTCACCCAACTTTAAAAATACCGATATCGGTGAATTTATTAACATAGTGGGTAAGAACCTTAAAAAAACCATCATAGTCGACCCTAATGTACGAGGTAAAATATCTGTTCGTAGTTACGATTTATTAGATGAAGCCCAGTACTATCAGTTCTTCTTAAACGTGCTGCAAGTATACGGCTATGCGGTGGTTGAAATGCCCAGCGGTATTGTCAAAGTGGTGCGTTCCAAAGATGCGAAAACGTCGAATTTACCTGTAGTGGAAGGCACGCCTTTTGACGGCGATGAGATGATCACCCGAGTGATGCCCGTTTATAACGTACCTGTACGGGAACTTGCGCCTATTCTGCGTCAGCTAAACGATCAAGCTGGTGGCGGTAATGTGGTCAGCCATGACGCATCCAATGTGATGATGCTAACCGGACGTGCAGCCGTGGTGAATCGTTTAGTAGAAATTATTGAACGAGTGGATAAAGCTGGCGATGAAGAAGTTGAAATCATCAAACTCAAGTACGCATCCGCCACTGAAATGGTGCGTATCATTGACAGCATTAACAAAACATCGGGTAAAACCAGTGCCGGAGGCAAAGATGCCCCTCGAGTCGTGGCCGATGATCGAACCAACAGTGTGATGGTCAGTGGTGATATCAAGGCGCGTAAGCGCATCATTAACTTGATAGAGCGGATGGATCAAGAGTTAGAGAGTAATGGGAATACCCGGGTTATTTTCTTAAAGTATTCAAAAGCCGAAGAGCTGGTTAAAGTGCTACAAGGTGTCAGCGCGAGTATTCAAGCCGAAGAGCAAGGTGGAGGGAAAACAACCACCAAGACGAATCGAGGGATCAGCATAGAAGCACATGGAGATTCTAATGCTCTGGTTATTACCGCTCAGCCGGATATGATGCGTTCCTTAGAAGATGTTATTCGTCAACTTGATATTCGCCGCGCTCAGGTGCAAGTAGAAGCGATTATTGTGGAAGTATTTGAAGGCGACGGCACAACCGTCGGTGTACAGTGGGCCAGCGAGAAATACGGTGCCCAGCAATTTAGTAATGGCAACGTTGTGGGTATCGGCTCACTAGCAGTGGCAGCCGCAGAAGCAGAAGACACCACCACAACTACGGTAGGTTTTGATGATAACGGCGACCCTTATTCGTTTGATGAAACAACTGAAGGGGATTACTCCTCTCTGGCATCTTTGCTTGGGGGCGTAAATGGCTTCTTGGTTGGTGCAGTGAAAGATGGCTGGGGAGCCGTATTACAGGCGGTCAGCACTGATACCAACTCTAATGTGCTTTCGACGCCGCATTTGACCACGCTAGATAACGAAGAAGCGTACTTTATTGTTGGTCAAGAGGTGCCAATAATTACCGGTTCAACCACAGGGTCTACCAATTCAAATCCGTTTCAGTCTGTTGAACGTCAAGAAATAGGTATTAAGCTTAAAGTTACCCCCCAGATTAACGAAGGGAATGCGGTGCAATTGCTTATCGAACAAGAAGTATCGAGTATTAGTGGTGCCACATCAGTGGATATTTTGATCAATAAGCGTGAGATTAAAACGACGGTCATAGTCGATGATGGTGGTACGATCGTGCTCGGTGGTTTGATTGATGACGATGTGCAAGAAAGTGTCTCTAAAGTACCGATTTTAGGGGATATCCCTTATATTGGTAACTTATTCAAATCAACGACTACCAGTAAGTCGAAACGTAATTTGATGGTCTTTATTCGTCCTACCATCATTCGTGATGGGATCACCATGAATGATATTAGTCGCAAAAAATACAATTACATCCGTGCTGAACAGCTTAAACGTCAATCAGAAGGCATTCCGTTAATGCCGTTTTCTGAAAATCCTGCTTTACCCGAATGGAATGAAGGCTTGGCCTTGCCTCCTTCTTACAGTGAATACTTGCAGAAAAAAGCCGACGCTGAAAAAGCCATGGAGAAAAAGGGTGAACAGGAGTAATGAGTTCAGAATCAATTAGCAGTGTGGACGCTGAAGAGCAGGCATTAGTCGCTGCAGGAACTGATGTTGATGCGCCTATCGATGAGGCCGAGCACAAGCAATTAGCATTTAGCTTTGCTAAGCGCCATAAGGTTTTGCTAGAAACAGCAGAAAGCCCAGCTTTGCTTTATCACACCGATGAAACTGACTTTGCGATTTTTGCTGAAGTACGACGCTTTTTAGGCCAGCCTTTTCAATTACGCGAAATAGAAGGCGGTCAGTTCGAGAAATTACTGACCAGTGCGTTCCAACGGGACTCGTCAGCGGCAAAACAGTTAATGGAAGATATCGGTAACGAGAGTGATTTATTCGCCCTAGCTGAAGAGCTGCCGGATACTGAGGATCTGCTTGAGAGCGAAGATGATGCGCCCATTATTAAATTGATCAATGCCATGTTAGGTGAAGCGATCAAAGAAGGTGCATCAGATATTCATATTGAAACCTTTGAAACCCAATTATTGGTACGTTTCAGGGTTGATGGCGTGTTGCGGGAAATCTTGCGTCCTAATCGTAAGATGGCCTCTATGTTGGTGTCGCGGATAAAAGTTATGTCGAAAATGGACATTGCTGAGAAGCGTGTTCCACAGGATGGCCGTATTACTTTGCGTATTGCCGGGCGAGCGGTCGATGTGCGTGTATCGACTATGCCATCGAGTCATGGCGAACGAGTGGTATTGCGACTGCTAGATAAAAATAATGTTCGCTTGAATCTGCAAGATTTAGGCATGACCAAGGCTAATCGCGGGCACTTTTCTGAACTTATTCGTAAACCCCACGGCATTATTTTAGTAACAGGCCCCACAGGCTCTGGTAAATCAACCACGCTATATGCGGGCTTGAGTGAAATTAACTCCAAAGATCGTAATATTCTGACCGTCGAAGACCCAATCGAATTTGACTTGCAGGGTATTGGTCAAACGCAAGTCAACCCAAAGGTGGATATGACCTTTGCTAGGGGACTGCGTGCCATACTGCGTCAAGATCCCGATGTGGTGATGGTAGGAGAAATTCGCGATTTAGAAACGGCGCAAATTGGTGTTCAGGCCAGTTTAACCGGTCACTTGGTTATGTCGACTCTGCACACTAACACGGCAGCTGGTGCGATTACCCGCTTAGAAGACATGGGTATTGAGCCCTTCTTATTGTCGTCAAGCTTGTTAGCTGTATTATCACAGCGTTTGGTGCGTACCTTGTGCCCTGAATGTAAAATCAGCTACCAGCCTAGTGCGCAAGAATGCACGATCCTTGGGATCGCCATTGGTAGTGAATCAGAGCATCAAGTGTGTCGTCCTAAAGGCTGTGCGGCTTGTAATCACACTGGATATCGCGGTCGAACGGGAATACATGAGCTACTGATTGTCGATGAAGGCATTCGTGAGCTGATCCACAATGGTCATGGCGAGCAAGCCATTGAAAAATATATACGTCAGAATACGCCAAGTATTCGTGACGATGGTTGTCGCCGGGTGCTCAGGGGGATCACTTCCTTAGAAGAAGTACTGCGCGTGACGCGAGAAGACTAGAATGGCAGCCTTTGCATTTAAAGCGATTGATAAAAACGGTAAAAATAAGAGCGGCGTATTGGAGGGCGATAATGCTCGCCAGATACGCCAGCAATTGCGTGAACAGCAACTTATTCCACTGGAAGTCGAACAAGTCGCTGAAAAAGAGCGCAAGTCGGCGAATCAATTTTCGTTGTTTAAGGCGAAAATTTCCGCATCGGATCTGGCACTGCTTACTCGGCAATTAGCTACCTTAGTTGAGTCATCCCTGCCGATTGAAGAAGCCTTGATGGCCGTGGCGCAACAGTCTGAAAAGCCACGGCAAAAAAATATGATGATGGCGGTGCGCAGCAAAGTCGTCGAAGGTTACAATTTAGCAGACGCTATGGCTGAATTCCCCCATGTATTTGATGAGCTCTTCCGCGCTATGGTGGCCGCAGGTGAAAAGTCGGGACACTTGGATACTGTGCTCAATCGCTTGGCTGATTACACCGAAAAGCGCCAGCAAACCCGCAGTCAGATCACGCAAGCTATGGTGTACCCCATGCTGATGATGTTCTTTGCTATGGGCATCGTTATTTTATTGCTCACTGTGGTGGTACCAAAAATTGTCGGTCAGTTTGATCATATGGGTCAGGACCTACCGACTATCACCAAAGTGCTGATCAGTGTCAGTGAGTGGATGCAAAACTATGGTTTGCTACTCATTGTTTTTCTGGCCATTGTGGCAGTGATTGTCAGTCGGGTATTGCAGCAACCCGTGATGAAAAAACGCTATCACCATTTTATTCTTGGTTTACCCCTGCTGGGCAAGGTTTCGAAAGGCCTTAATACCGCACGTTTTGCCCGCACGTTAAGTATTTTAACCTCCAGTTCGGTGCCTTTGCTTGAGAGCATGAAAATTTCTAGTGATGTGCTGGCGAACTTGTACATTCGTGATGAGGTCAAAGGGGCATCGGTTAACGTGAAAGAAGGCTCGAGTCTGCGCGCAGCTCTTGAACGCACCAAGATGTTCCCGCCTATGATGATGCATATGATTGCTTCCGGTGAGCGCAGTGGTGAGTTAACGCAAATGTTGGGGCGCGCAGCGGATAACCAAGACAGAGAATTTGAGTCTTTGGTTGGTGTGTCACTCAAAGTGTTTGAGCCACTTTTGATTGTCTCTATGGCAGGGATTGTGCTGTTTATCGTAATGGCGATCCTGCAACCTATTTTAGCTTTAAACAATATGGTGAATCTTTAATGAAAACGTTACAACGCACACAGCGCGGCTTTAGCTTAATTGAAGTCATGGTGGTATTACTGATCATTGGCATTATGGCCTCGATGATTGCCCCATCTATACTAGGCAATCAGGAACAGGCGCAATTGAAAAAGGCCGCCGTGGATATTCAACAGCTCGAAAGCGCGCTTGAAATGTACAAGCTGCGGAATAATGTATTCCCTACCAGTGAACAAGGGTTAGATGCCTTGGTGACAATCCCGACGATCGACCCTATCCCGCGTAATTATCAGGAAGGCGGCTTTATAAAACGTTTACCTGACGATCCTTGGGGGAATTCTTATCAGTTGTTGAGTCCAGGTGAAGTGGGAGTCATTGATATATTTTCTAACGGCCCTGACGGCGAAGCGGGCACAGATGACGATATTGGTAATTGGAATCTTAACGACTACTTAGGTTAGTCGGCCAGTGCCGCAGTCTGCCTGTTTTAGCCAGTTTGGCGCTATGTTCAAAAAATCGCGAGGTTTCACATTACTCGAAGTGATGTTGGTGCTGGTTATCATGGGGCTGCTCGCAGGCACTGTGGTGTTCAACATTAGTGGGCAAAGTGGCCAAGACAGACTTAAAAAGCAAGTGCAGCGTTTTCAAGTGGTGTTTAGTATGGCATCTGATTATGCGGTCTTGAACCAGCAGCAGTTAGGATTGCGCATAGACAGTGATAAAAATCAATACAGCTTTATGCGCCTCGATGAAGAACAAAATTGGCAACTCATCTCTGGTGACAAAACGTTTGAAGCCTACACCTTGCCCGAAGAGTTTACCTTTGAGTTAGAGCTAAATGATTTACCTTGGGACACAGATGATAGTTTGTTCAACGAGTCATCTATTGATGCCGAGCTCTCGATCAGTGACGAGAGCGTCAGCATAGGCGACGACGATGACAAGAAATTGCCCCCGCCCCAAGTGTTTTTATTGTCTAGCGGCGATATCACTCCTTTCTCTTTGGCGTTTGCATTTGAGCCTGGATTTTCATCCGAATCTCCCAGTTATTTTCGATTGAATGTGCAAGATTCATTACCGGTAACGGTCGATGGGCCGCTGGATCGTTTATGAGTCGACATGCTAGGCAGCACCAAGGCATGACTTTACTCGAGGTGATGGTTGCGTTGGTTATCTTTGCTATGACCGCTACCGCCATCATGAAAGCCGCCAGTGATCATCTTGGCAGTATCGGCCAGATAGAAGAAATTACCTATGCGACATGGGTGGCGAACAATCGTCTAACGGAATTACAGTTATCTAGTAAATGGCCGCCCAAGAACAATGCCAAAGGTGAGCAAGAAATGTCCGACCGTACCTGGTATTGGCAGCAGAAAGTGACAAAAACCAATGACAAAGAGTTATTGTCAGTAGAAGTCAGCGTCGCTTTAGATGAAAAGTTTTCTGCGCCCATCACGTCTGTATCAACTTTTGTGGCTAAGCGAGATAGCGATGTATAGCCACTGCACGCGAAAAAACGCTACCCAATTCCCCACTGTTTCAAAGGCTGTCGCTGGTTTTACTCTGCTGGAAATTTTGATTGCGATGGCGATATTTACCCTTATTGGTATTGCCAGTACGGGCGTGCTTACCAGCGTCATCGATAGTGATGAGCTATCTAATGAGCGGTTCGACAAGCTGCAAACGTTACAGCGAGCCATGTTAACCATCGAGCGAGATGTATTACAAGCTGTCGCAAGGCCTGTGCGAGTGGAAGGTGAAGTGAGTGAGCGAGTGATGCTAGGTGGCGATGGGGTGCTCGATAGCAACCACGATGGGCTCGCATTTGTGCATGGGGGTTGGCATAACCCTCAGCTGCGCCTACCACGCAGTACCTTGCAAGGCGTTGGTTATCGTGTGCAAGAGCGTCAATTGCAACGTCTTTACGGCAACTACGTAGACAACGTGATTGGATATGAGCCCAAGGTTAAAATACTGTTGGAAAACATCGATGACTTCAAAGTGTATTTTATTCCTGCGGATGAGGAAGAAGAAGGCGATTCTGCATGGCAGGACGATTACAGTGCTGCAGTATTACCCAAAGCAGTGGCGATAGAATTTACCAGCCAAGATTTCGGTGTGATCCGCCGGGAGTTTTTACTGTCAGGTAGCAGTTCATGAGCGGCATAGGGCAGGTTATAAGACAGCAAAAAGGCGTGGCCTTAATCATTGTGCTGCTGATAGTGGCATTGGTCAGTGTCTTGGCAACGGAAATGGGCTCCCGTTTACAGCTACAAGTAAAACGGGCGTCGAATATTAAAGATAATAATCAGGCCTACTGGTATGCCATGGGCGCTGAGCAATATGCCCAGAAATCAATTAAGTACCTATTAGATAACAGTGATGGTGTCATTCATTTGGATCAGCAATGGTCTGAACCTTTTGTGTATCCTCTAGATGGCGGGGGGATTGAAGCGCAATTGTCTGACATGCAAAGCTGTTTCAATGTGAACAGTTTGCGTTCAGGCGAGCAAGGTAGCAATACCGAAGACACAAGTTCTGGGTCCAGTGAGCGTCAAATGGCATTTAAGCGGCTGATGGAAAATATTAACGGTGATATTAGTACTTACGATATTGACACCTTTAGCGACTCTTTAGTGGATTGGTTAGACGCGGATAGTAATATGTTGCAACAAGGTGCTGAGGACAGCGAGTATGAATCGCGTCAGTTTCCGTATCTTGCTGCTAATAATCTAATGGCCCATAAATCCGAGCTACGTTTGGTCAATGGGGTGAGTATTGAGTGGTTAGACTTATTGCTAAAGCAGGTCTGTGTCATTCCAGGTAATGATCAGTTAAAAATAAACGTCAATACCGTAGATGAAAAAAGCGCTCCAGTATTAGCGGCTTTGACAGGCTTAGCCTTGTCTGACGCGCAAGATGTCATCGCCAACCGTCCTAAAGAGGGCTTTAAAACCAAAGCCGATTTTTTGGCCGATAATGCCATTACAGCACTGAATATGCCAAGCGAGCGGGAAGATTGGTTTGATGTGACCACCTCACACTTCATTTTACAGGTTAAGACCACGTACAATAATGCCACGTTTTCTATGGCCACTGTTTTCGCTGTGGACGATAGTCAAAATGTGAGTATATTGCGCAGAGAATTTGGCACATTATGAATAATGATAAAAAACCTAACCCACACATGGGTATGAGTGGCATAAAGCACATGTGGAATGACCAGAGTAGGCCAACATAATGGAACAATTAATAGTTAGACTGGGTTCGAATGAAGATGATGTGATCCATTGGATAGTCTGCTCCCCTCAAGACGACGATGTTATCGCCAGTGGCGAGCTCCCCGATGCGGGTCATCTGTCATCGTTAGTCGATCGCGCAGGTCAGCGACTTATTATAGCGCTTGTTCCCACCAGCGACGTATTACTTAAGTGGGTTACCTTGCCAGCGAAAGGTGGACGTAAAGCGCTGAGTGCCATTCCTTTCATGCTTGAAGACGAAATTAGCGGCGATATCGCTACTCAGTTTTTTGCCCTAGGTGGGCGAAAAAACAATCAACAAGCGGTTGCTGTGGTCAGTAAGCTACGTCTGCGAGCGTGGCAGTCACAACTGGCTGATGCGGGGTTGCATTGTGAACGCATTTTACCGGATATTTTAGCGGTGCCAGAGCCAGTCGAAGGCTGGGCAGCTCTTGAGCTTGGTGAGCAGTTATTGATCCGCCAAGACCAGTGGGCGGGTATCCAAGGTGAAAAAAACTGGTTGATACAAGCGATAAACCATCATGCTAAGCCGTTAATCACCCCTTTAATTTTAGATAACTACAGTAGTTTAACCGCCCAAGATCTGAACAATGTCACCGTGCAACAACAGCGTGTCGATATGCCAATGAAAATCCTCGCGGACGGTCTACAGAGTACGCAGTTCAATTTGCTGCAAGGGGAGTTTAAATCACGTAAGAAGCAAGGAGGTAATTTCAGAAAGTGGCGGCTTGCGGCTGTTTTAGCGGGCATTGCATTATGTACCACCTTGATTGATAAAGTTGCCTTGCAACAGCAGCTTAGCGGGGAAAAGGCTGCCTTGTCTCAGCAAATAAAAGAAGAGTTTCAACGCGCCTTTCCCAGTGCGGGGGCATATCGGGATGTACGCGCAACTATGCGTAGTAAAATGGCAGCCCTTGAGCAGGGAGCTGGCAGTTCATCCATGTTGGTTATGATGAATCAATTGAGCGAAGCTTTCGCCAAAAGCCAAGTAAAACCGGCCAGTGTTAAATTCGACTCCGCACGAAGAGAATTGCGTATGCAAGCGATGGCAGCGAACTTTGAATCCCTTGAACAATTTAAACGTTTAGCTGAAGCGCAAGGTTTTGAAGTGGAGCAGGGAGCCATCAATAACCGTAATGACTTAGTGTACGGTTCTTTGGTTGTGAGGAGTTAACATGAATAATATTAAACAAAAATTTAGTCAACTAACCGAACGTGAACAACGCTTAGTCCTTATTTCAGCGGTTGTGGTGATAGTAGGCATGTTTTATTGGTTAGTGTGGTCGCCACTTAATCAGGCTATTGAGCGAGACCAAAAAGCGGTGACTGGGCAACAATCTTTATTAAGCTGGGTACATAAAAACGCTAATCGGGCCATTCAACTCAGAGCCGCTCAAGGTGTAAGTGCTGGTTTTAATGGATCCCTTGCCCAAGCGGCAAACCAAACCGCTGCAAACAATAATATCGCCATAGCTCGTATGCAGCCACAAGCAGATGAGTTGCAAGTTTGGGTTGATCAAGCATCGTTCAACGATGTATTAGATTGGCTTAAATCACTCGAAGAGATGGGGATCAGTATTTTAGATTTAGATATCGCTGAAGCCGATGCCCCAGGGCAGATCAAAATCCGTCGTTTGAAATTAGGTAAATCATGAAGTCAGTTTTAAAATGGGGCGTTGTTTGCCTAACCATTTATGTCGCTTTTCTTATTGCAAAGTTACCTGCGGCGCAGGTTATTTCTCGCGTTCAGCTACCTGATGAGATCACTGTTCATGGCGTATCAGGCACTATTTGGAATGGCCATGCGACAATCGTAACGGTACAAGGCTTACCCATTCACGATGTGAATTGGCAACTGGCTTTTTGGCCTTTACTCACCGGCAGCGCGAGTTTGGATGTCAACGCTGGTAATATTCGCGAAATGGAAGATATTTCTATCGACGGTCATGTCGTGATTTCCAACGGTCGTCTGCAAGGTGAAGGTGTGCAAGTATTTTTACCCACAAGTCTGGTGATCAGCAGCTTGCCTTTACCCATTCCGGTTAATGCCAGTGGCCGATTCAAAATTGCTTTACAAGAATTGGATTACACTGAGCATTGTCAGGCATTAACGGGGCAAGGCTTATGGCTTAAAGCTAAGGTACAGGGTACCCAGCAAGATATAGAGTTGGGCAACTTTGAAGCGGACCTTAAGTGTGACAACGAAGAAATTGTCATGACTATTAATGAACCTAATAGCTTCGGTCTAAGTGCTGTAGCTCATATTCCCAGTTCATTGGCATTTCGTATTAATGGCCGCTTCAAACCGGATCCGGCATTGCCAACAGAAGTGCACCAAGCAGCTCAATTTTTTGGAAAGAAAGACACACAAGGTTACTATCCCGTTAAGTTTTAGCTGGCGTATAGCGAATACTAAAAAGGCGCTTAAAAAGCGCCTTTTTTATAATTTTGTAAATATTATTTAGGCTTTATAGTAGCTCAAACAAGTTTCTACTTCTTCTTTTGAGCCTAGAATTACCGGTACTCGCTGATGAATTTCAGTCGGCATTACTTCCAATATTCTACCATGGCCGGTTGATGCCAAACCGCCTGCTTGTTCCATTAAAAATGCCATTGGGTTAGCTTCGTAAAGTAAACGTAGTTTTCCTGGCATTTCAGGGTTGCGCTTGTCAAAAGGATACATGAAAATACCGCCGCGACTGAGTACGCGATGAATGTCTCCTACCATGGCGGCAACCCAACGCATGTTAAAGTCTTTACCACGCGGACCATCTTCGCCAGCAATTAAATCGCCGATGTAGTTTTGCACAGGATCTTCCCAATGACGTTGGTTCGATGCGTTGATAGCAAATTCAGACGTTTGCTTGGGCACTTGTACATCTTTTTGCGTTAACAAAAAACCGCCATGAGTTTTATCAAGTGTATATAAGTGGGTGCCGCGTCCAGTACTCAAGGCAAGCATGGCACTTGGGCCATATAGCACATACCCTGCGGCTACTATCTGAGTACCCGGTTGCAAAAATGCTGAAGGGTCATCTGCATCCATCCACTGCGGGGCGTGAGTAATCGAGAAAATAGTACCGATAAGACTGTTAATGTCAGTATTTGACGAGCCGTCTAGGGGATCGAAACTGACTAAATAGTTACCGTTAGGATTACAAGCGACTACGTCATCTTCTTCTTCTGACGATATGGCCTTCACATAACCAGATTCACTCAGAATGTCTTTCAGAATTTGATTGGAGATGACATCCAATTTCTTTTGGGTTTCGCCTTGTACGTTTTCACTCAATGTCGAGCCCAACACACCGGCTAACGCCCCTTGACTGACCCTAAACGATATTTCCTTACATCCTGCTAATAGTGTTCTTAATAGCAAGATCAGCTCCATTGGAGCGCCGTCTTCTTGAAGTTGCGAGTTAAGTCTTTTCATGTGTTATTTTGACCTTTTATCATGATTGTAGGGACAGAATTACAGGCGAATATTGTTGTTTTTATGCTCGCTGCGTAAGCGCGAACCAGTGTAACTGGATTTGTCACAAAACTCAGCCCCGAATAGCGCAGTTTGCAAGGTTGATCACGAAATTATCATCTTGTCAGTGCGAACTGCTATTAGTATCTGGTAATCTAGGTGTCTATTTCTCTTCGAAAATATTATATGCATCTACACATTTTAGGTATTTGCGGGACTTTTATGGGCGGTATCGCGGCGATTGCTAAAGCGATGGGTCATAAAGTCACCGGTTCTGACAGTAACGTCTACCCTCCTATGAGCACCCAGCTCGAAGCATTAGGCATCGAGTTGACGCAAGGATTTGACGAACAGCAGTTTGATCCACAGCCCGATATGGTCGTGATAGGTAACGCACTTTCTCGTGGTAATTTAGCGGTAGAGTATGTTTTGAACCGTGGTTTGCCCTACACCAGTGGTCCGCAATGGCTATTGGAGAACGTACTAAAAGATCGATGGGTGTTGGCTGTTTCAGGTACACATGGCAAAACGAGTACCTCAAGTATGCTGGCATGGATACTTGAATCGGCCGGTATGTCACCGGGTTTTTTGATCGGTGGCATACCGCAGAATTTTGCTATTTCTGCACGGTTAGGGGAAACCCCTTTTTTTGTTATCGAAGCCGATGAATATGACAGTGCGTTTTTCGATAAGCGCTCTAAATTTGTACATTATCGCCCTCGTACCTTGGTCATTAATAATCTTGAATTCGACCACGCTGACATTTTTGACAGTATTGCTGATATCCAAAAACAGTTTCATCATTTGATCCGTATGCTGCCTGGCAATGGTTTGGTTATCGCACCTAAGGCTGATAGCCATATAACTCAAGTGCTCGACAAAGGTTGCTGGTCTCCGGTTCAGTTTGTTGGCAGTGATTGGCAAGTGCTTAACGCTTTGCCCGATGGTAGCGAGTTTGACGTGGTATACAAGGGGTCCGTTTTTGGTCGGGTGAAATGGTCGCTATTAGGTCAACACAATGTGCAAAATGCCATGATGGCTATTATTGCCGCGCGCCATGCAGGGGTACTTCCCGACGTTGCCATTGAAGCATTAGGTAGCTTTGTTAATGCCAAGCGAAGAATGGAAGTCTTGGGCACCGTAAACAACATTACCGTGTATGACGATTTTGCTCATCATCCGACTGCCATTGCCACCACTTTAGAAGGTCTGCGGGCTAAAGTAGGTGATGCGCGAATTTTGGCGGTATTAGAACCCCGTTCGAATACGATGAAAATGGGGGTGCATAAGCAAACGTTGGCAAAATCATGGTCAAAAGCTGATCAGGTGTTTATATACCAGCCAAGCAATTTGACTTGGTCTATGGACGCGCTTTTAGTGCAAAGCGAAGTGACAGCATCAGTGCACAGCGACTTAGACATATTGGAAAAATCCATTCTGTCTTACGTTCAGCCAGGGGATCACGTGCTCATTATGAGTAACGGCGGTTTTGGTGGTATTCATCAGCGCTTATTGCAAAAATTGTCACAATAACAACACATATTATTAGCCATATTTTCAGTCATTAAAAAATGACATTTAATTGGGATTTGATCATTCATGCAAAAAATTATTGTCGGTGTGCTCGTTGCTACTTTCAGTGTAAACGTATTGGCTTGGGGGCAACTTGGTCATCGGGTAACAGGGGCGATTGCCCAGCAACATCTAACAGCCCAAGCCCAAGCGGTTGTAACTGCATTGTTACCCAATGAAGACTTAGCCGAGGCGTCTACTTACCCTGACGAAATGCGCTCTAGTCCTGAAGAGTTTTGGCAGAAAGAGGCTGGGCCTTTTCATTATGTGACGGTCCCTGAAGGACAGGCGTATGCTCAAGTTGGCGCACCAGAGCAAGGTGACGGTATAAGTGCTTTGAAAATGTTCACTGCTACCATGAAAGACAGCAAGGCAAGTCAAGCGGATAAGCAATTAGCGCTGCGTTTTATCGTTCATATTATTGGTGATCTGCACCAACCCTTGCATGCTGGTAACGGCACCGATCGGGGCGGCAATGATGTAAAGGTCAACTTTTTTTGGCAAGACTCGAACTTACACCGAGTATGGGACAGCGAATTGCTTGGCCAGCGTGAACTTTCCTATACTGAGTGGACAGCACGTTTGAATCGTAAGATTAGTCAGCAAGATATTAGTGCATGGAGCGATATTGATCCGCAAGTGTGGGTCAGCGAAAGTGTTAAAATCAGAGATGAAATTTATCCACAAGAAGAAAAGATATCGTGGGACTATTTATACAATCACTTACCACAAGTACAAGAGCGTTTGAAAATGGGCGGGATCCGAATCGCAACTTACCTTAATGCGCTGTTTAAGTAATTTCCGCTAACCATAAAAAAGGCAGCGATTACGCTGCCTTTTGTACAAGTAAGTACGTTTAGCCTTTATGGTACTGAGCACTATATTTATGTACCGCATCAACAAATACTTTGGCATTTTCGGGTGGCACATCTAAGTGGATACCATGGCCAAGGTTAAACACATGACCAGGACCTTCACCAAAACCAGCTAATATGTGTTTTACCTCTTGTTCTATCCGTTCAGGAGAGGCATATAACATTGAAGGATCCATGTTGCCTTGCAACGCAACCTTGTCACCCACACGTGCTTTTGCGTTGTCGATATCAATCGTCCAATCTAGGCCGACCCCATCACAACCCGTTGCAGCAATTGACTCGAGCCACATCCCCGCATTTTTAGTAAATAGGGTTACCGGTATTTTACGGCCTTCGTTTTCACGGGTTAAACCGTCGACAATTTTGTGCATATATTGCAACGAAAAATCTTGATAATCTCGGGGAGAAAGTACGCCGCCCCAAGTATCGAAAACCATAACTGATTGGGCACCAGCGGCGATTTGCGCATTGAGATAAAGAATTACTGAATCGGCAAGTTTATCAAGTAATAAGTGCAGCGCTTGAGGCTCACTAAAAGCCATCTTTTTAATCTTAGTAAAGGCCTTACTTGAGCCGCCTTCAATCATATACGTGGCTAACGTCCATGGGCTACCGGAGAAACCAATTAAAGGAACTTCACCTTGCAAGTTCTTACGAATGGTACGTACTGCGTTCATCACATATTGCAGTTCCTGTTCAGGATCCGGTGCAGGTAAGTTTTGAATGTCGGCCATACAGGTAATAGGGTTAGAAAACTTTGGTCCTTCCCCTTGCTCAAAGTACAAACCCAAACCCATAGCATCAGGGATGGTAAGTATGTCAGAAAACAAAATAGCTGCATCTAAGTCATAGCGACGTAACGGTTGTAGCGTTACCTCACAGGCTAGTTCAGCATTCTTGCATAAAGACATAAAGTCGCCAGCTTGAGCACGGGTTGCTTTGTATTCAGGTAGATAGCGCCCAGCTTGGCGCATCATCCATACTGGAGTTACATCTACCGGTTGGCGGAGCAAAGCGCGTAGATATCGGTCGTTTTTTAAAGAATGCATGCATTTCCTCTGTAGAGTGGGGCGCCAGTCCTAGGCCAAAAAAGTCGACATTGTACCCTGTTAGATTGAATGAAGAAGTGAAAATCAACCTAAATATTGTAAAAACTTGCAACAACAGCAGAAACTCTGTTATAACAATGTTGCGTAAGCAAACTAACAATAAGAAGCTCGAAAAAACGAGACTTAGACGCTAAAATATTCGAACCCCACTTAAAGTGGGGTTTTTTATGCCTGAGAATTAGTTTTTAGTCTGGGTGATTTCTTTGATCGTTTGTTCGATTAATTGCCCCGCAATAGAAAACTTCGGGGGGATGTTTGGCAGTTCATCATACTTGAACCAATGAGCTTCGATTATCTCGTGGCCGTCTACCTTGATTTCGCCGCAGTCTAAGTCAGCCAAAAAACCCACCATTAAAGAATGAGGAAACGGCCAAGGTTGGCTTGATATGTATCTAAGATTCTTCACTGCCACGCCTACTTCTTCAAATACTTCTCGGTGAACAGCTTGTTCAAGGGTTTCGCCGCTTTCTACAAAACCTGCCAAGGTGGAGAACATATTTCGCTCTTTTTGTGGTTTACCTTGAGCCAGTAGAATTTTGTCTTCATGACGAATAGCAACAATGATGCAGGGGGATATTCTTGGGTAGCATCTATGGTGACAGCGATGACAATGCATTGCCATTTCCCAATCAATTTTTTGCATAGTTGAACCGCACTGGCCGCAAAATCTATGGGTGCGTAAAAATAGTGCGACTTGCCAAGCGCGTGCTGCGACGGCAAATACTTCTAATTCATCGTGTTGTAAAAGTGTTCTGAGATGGGCTAGTTGCATGCCTTCTTGCACAACTTGTTCGTTGCCCATATCCACTAGATAGCAAGTTTGACCTTTATGTTCACCGACCTGAACGACTTGATCTAGGTAGGCATGGGCAAAGCCGAGGTTGTTCCAGGTATCAATAATGGGGCCCGGTTGCGCGTGAGGCACTAGAAGTTTCTCGGCGCTGAAAATAAACCATATACTGGGAGTATCGCCGTGAATTTTAACGTTTTGTTTTATCATAATACCTCTATAACCAGCCTTTAGAACTTTGCTTTGATGGCGGCTGTTATTGTCAGAATGTGCGTCATGTAAAGTTGATTACGCACTTTATAACGTTGCGTTTGTGTATATGACGCTGTTAGAACATGTCGGTTCAGCTTTCGTTAAGAAATGCTTGTTCACAATGATACCCATATTGGCTGCTAATTCCTCAACTTTATGAAGCAAATCAAGCTACTATTCGTACAAAGCCCTTTAGATGAATGATATACTTGGTTAAAATGAATAGACAAATCTAGTCCAGCTCTAATCCCCGCGTTTTAAGGAGATGAGTAAGATTAACAGGAAGGTCGGCAACACAAAGATGAGCATTGGATCACAGGTACAAAAAGCACGTCAATATTGTGAGCAAAAAGGTGCACGTTTTACCCATCTCAGGGAAACGGTTTATGCCTTATTGTTAGACAAAAAAGGTGCCGTGGGCGCTTATGACTTGTTGGATACATTGAAAGAGACTGAAACCAATGCTAAACCAGCAACTGTGTATCGTACTCTGGACTTCTTGCTTGAGTTTGGGTTGATCCATCGATTAGAATCGACCAATGCTTTTGTTGCCTGTCATCACTTTGGATGTAGTCATCCTGTACAATTTTTAATTTGCGATAATTGTGGTTTGGTTAAAGAAATTCAATCAGAAGGCTTGCAGGATACGTTAGTCAAACAAGCTGAATCCCACGGTTTTCAGGTCTCAAAGCAGACCATTGAGGCCCATGGGTTGTGCGCGACTTGCCAATAGTGAAGTGCAGCGTGCAATTAAATGCTAGTCCACAGGAAGTGATGTAAAGATGAATGCAGAGTTTATAAATCCGTTTATTGCTGCTTTACGCAATGTACTCAGTACTATGGCGCAAATAGAGTTGGTGCCGGGTAAGCCGCAAAAGAAAACGGATACCACTGCCCAAGGGGATGTATCGGGTTTAATTGGTATGGTTGGTGATGATATAACAGGCTCATTGTCTATTACTTTCGAAACCAGTGTGGCATTAAAAGTTATGCAAAATATGCTCGGTGAGCAGTTAGAAAAAGTGAATGATGACGTGGCTGACATGGTGGGTGAAATTACCAATATGATTTGCGGCGGAGCAAAAAACGAATTAGGCAAACTTGGTTACAATTTCGGCATGGCTACCCCGGTTGTAGTTTTCGGTAAAGATCATACACTAAGCCACACGGCATCTGGTCGAAAATTAATCATGCCATTTGCTAGTGACCATGGAAAAATATTTTTAGAGATGTGCTTTGACAAGTAATTTACCTGTTTGGCATCAATCTAAGTTATGCATCAAGGCGAAGCCGCGAGGATTTCATCTTATTACTGATGAAGTCGTACGCCATTTGGATGTCATAACAACAATGAATATTGGTATTTTGCATCTGTTTATTCAGCATACAAGTGCCAGTTTGACGATTAATGAAAATGCAGACCCGACAGTCAGGTCAGACCTAGAGAGTCACATTAATCACGCTGTTCCTGAAGATTCGGCATATTATCTGCATAACTTCGAGGGATCAGATGATATGCCTGCACATATTAAAGCCAGCATATTTGGTAGCGACCTGAGCATTCCCATACAAAATGGAAGGTTGGCACTGGGTATCTGGCAAGGAATATATTTGGGAGAGCATAGAAATCAGGGCGGTGAACGTTGCTTGATTGCAACAATTACCGGCCAATAAATTTTTTACACACTAAATCAGATAATATATCGATGCCCATGACGGCGGTGATATCAAATGATTAACACATTACATTAAGGACGTTTATTATGAAAAAAACCATGACAGCCATGGGTATCTTGCTTGCTTTTACCAGTGGTGCTTTTGCACAGTCTGCGCCAGTAGGCGACAAGTGGGTAGGTGGTTTCGGTGAGTATTACAAAACTGACGGTGAGCTAGATGGCGCGCCGACGTTTTACGACGATGGTATTGGTTTTGGTGCGGAACTAGGTTTTCGTTTTAAGCCACAGTGGGCTGCACGTTTAGAATGGTCTCACCTTAACATCGACCAAACCGGTGGGTTAGGTGATGAATCAGGTAACCGTCTTGGTGTTGATGCCATGTACTTCTTACCAGATGACTTGATGTATGTGTTTGCCGGTGTGAAGCACCTTGATCTGACTGATAGCTCACGTTTAGCTAACATTGGTCTTGGTAAGCATTGGGCTATAAACGATAAATGGCGAGTTATTACTGAAATCGCGGCTTATCACGATTTCGGTGAAGCCTATAACGATGTAAGCGCTAAAATTGGTTTGGCTTACAGCTTTGGTACCACATCTGCTCCAGTGACACGCGATTCAGACAATGACGGCGTGAACAACAGCATGGATAAATGCCCAGGTACTGCACCGGGTGTGAAAGTTGATGCTATGGGCTGTGCATTAGCAACAGCGGCTGTTGAATCTGATTCAGACAATGACGGTGTAGTAGATAGCAAAGACAAGTGTGCAAACACGCCTTCTACAGACAAAGTAGATGCGACAGGTTGTAGTGTCTTTACTGAAGTTGAAGTTGAAGAAACATTACGCATCTTGTTTGCTAACAACAGCTCTAAAATCGAAAATCGTGCTAATACAGACATTAAAGATTTTGCTGCCTTCATGAAACGTTTCCCTTCAACTGATACTGTAATTGAAGGTTACGCATCAGCACCAGGTGAAAGTGCTTACAACCAGTGGTTGTCTGAAGAACGTGCTAAAGCCGTTCGTATGGTATTAATCGAAGATTACGATATCAGACCAGCACGCATCACAGCAGTTGGTTTCGGTGAAAGCAAGTTGCTTGACGCAGCTACAGCGAAAGAAGCTAATAAAATTAACCGTCGCATCGTTGCGCGTGTTAGCGCTTCTAAGCGTGAGAAAGTATCTAAGTAATTTAACTTAGGCTAGAACATAAAAAAGGAGGTGAATTTCACCTCCTTTTTTTGTGCCTAAATTCTATGAATACGATTGTAATACTGTAATCGGGAAAGACCGATCAGTAGTCGTCGTCTCGCGCTGGGCCAGCGTAATTATCAAAACGTGAAAATTGCCCTTGGAAGGTTAATCGTGAGGTACCAATTGGACCGTTACGTTGCTTACCAATAATAATTTCTGCTACGCCCTTATCTTCGCTGCCTTCGTTGTAGACTTCATCGCGATAGATAAACATTATTAAATCCGCATCTTGCTCGATTGAACCTGATTCCCGTAAATCCGAGTTAATCGGACGTTTATCTGAGCGTTGCTCTAGCCCCCGGTTGAGCTGAGAAAGTGCAACCACAGGCACTTCAAGTTCTTTGGCTAAGGACTTAAGTGAGCGAGATATTTCGGCGATTTCTAAGGTTCGATTATCACTTAATCCTGGCACTTGCATCAATTGAAGGTAATCGATCATGATTAGACTGATACCGCCACGATCACGAGCAAGCTTACGGGCCCGAGTACGCACTTCCATAGGTGTTAGGCCTGAGGAATCATCTACGTACAAGTTGTCTTTATCTTTAAGCATGGCCATAGTGTTTGACATGCGAGCCCAATCTTCATCGTCTAACTGAGCGGTACGAATTTTGGTCTGATCGACCCGGCTAAGTGAAGCCAGCATCCTCATCATAATTTGTTCGGCGGGCATCTCAAGACTGAATACTAAGACGGGCTTTTCTTCCAACAGCATGGCATTTTCACACAAGTTCATGGCGAAAGTGGTTTTACCCATGGAGGGACGTGCTGCCACTATAATTAAATCAGATTTCTGTAGTCCACTGGTTTTCTTATCTAAATCTGTATATCCGGTGGATACACCAGTCACTTCTTTATTATTTTTAACCAGCTCTTCAAGACGATCAATCGTCTTGGTTAAGATTGTTTCTATGCCCCGGGGGCCTTCATTTTTACCGGTACGTTTTTCGGCAATCTCGAACACTTTACTCTCTGCCATGTCGAGTAATTCGCCGCTATTGCGCCCTTCTGGGTTGTACCCTACATCGGCAATATCGTGGGCAACACCGATGAGCTCCCTTACCACCGCACGCTCTTTTATGATATTGGCATACGCGGTAACGTTGGCAGAGCTCGGCGTGTTTTTTGCCAGTTCGCCAAGATAGGCAAAGCCACCGGCTTCTTCGAGCTCGTCTAAATTCTCTAAGTTTTCCGAAACGGTGATTAAATCTATGGGTTGATTGTTTTTTAATAAACGTAAAATGGCGCTATAAATCACCTGATGAGAACGGTTGTAAAAGTCCTCTTCGGTAACCAGTTCAGCGACTTTGTCCCAGGAATCAGGGGCGATCAACATACTGCCCAACACCGATTGCTCCGCTTCTATGGAGTGAGGGGGGACTTTGAGTTTTTCGACTTTTGGATCTTTATTTTTTGATGAGACGGCTTTCACAGCTAGGTACATTTATCCTCAAAAACAGGTGTCTAGTATGCGCCAAATCCCCCCTGTTAGTAAAGGTTAGATAACGCCTGAAACCACGGCATTTTGATGGGGTGGCTTGTGATCTTAGTTCAGAATGGGGGCCTAGGTGAGGCGTGATTTAAGACGATAATTAGCCGACAGAATAAGCTGATATTGCCGACAAAAACTCACTGCCATAGCGGTCTAACTTGGTTTGCCCCACGCCATTGACCTCTAAAAACTCCATTCTTGATTGGGGTAATTTGTCCGCCATGTCGGCTAAGGTTGCATCGCTGAAAACCACAAAAGGCGGCACGTCTTCTCGCTCAGCAATGGATTTCCGCAAGTGTTTTAACTTGGCAAACAACTTACGATCATAATTCATTTCTTTGAGCTTTGACTTTTTAGCTGAATCTATCGTTAAGCGCGGTACGGCCAATGCAAGCTCGAATTGCCCACTGAGTACAGTACGCGCCGCCTCTGTAAGCTTTAATACTGCATTTTGGGTGATATCAATTCGTAGAAAGCCTTTGTGGATCAATTGATTAATAATATTGTGCCAGTGAGCATCAGATTTATCTTTGCCGATAGCGAATGTACTCAGGCCGTCATGGCCTTGCTCGATAATGCGTTTGAGTTTTTTACCACGCAGTACATCGATAACGTATTGGCTGGCCACACTTTGACCTAAACGATAGATACAGGATAAGACCATTTGTGCTGAGACTTTACCGTCAAAGCGCTTTGGAGGATCTAAGCAAATATCACAGTTGCCGCAGTCTTTGGCTGAATATTCAGAGAAGTAGTTTAGTAACACCTGCCGGCGACAGGTTTGTGCTTCGGCGAAGGCTTCCATGGCGGCAAATTTTTGTAGTTCGATATCCAAGCGTGCGGGATTATCACCCATGCCTATCCATTGCCTGATCCGCGCCGCGTCCTTTTCATCAAATAACAGTAATGCTTCTGCGGGCATACCGTCACGACCAGCACGTCCGGTTTCTTGATAATAAGCTTCTACGCTGCGCGGTAAATCAAAGTGCACCACAAAACGCACATTTGATTTATTTATGCCCATACCAAAAGCAACCGTAGCCACAATGATATCGATATTATCTTGAATAAAATCCCGTTGGATTTTATCCCGTATTGGTCCTTCTAGCCCCGCATGATAACCGGCGCAATTGATCCCTTGACGAGCTAGGGCCATGCTTAAATCATCAACTTTCTTGCGACTATTACAATAAATAATACCGCTACCGTCTTGCTGCTTAACATACTGAATAACCTGATCAGTGGCTTTATATTTGAACAACTGGTTATAGCGAATATTGGGTCTGTCGAAGCTACCTTTAAAAACAAACGGTTCTTGTAATGCCAGCTGTTGCAAGATATCACTGCGGGTGGTGATATCAGCCGTGGCGGTTAGGCCAATAACGGGTACTGCTGGAAACTGCTGTTTTAATTGACCAAGCTGGCGGTACTCTTTGCGGAAGTCGTGGCCCCAGTGGGAAACGCAATGAGCCTCATCTACTGCAAATAACGCGATGTTTAGACTGTGTAAACGCTGCATGAAGTCAAATTGCATGAGCCGTTCTGGTGCTACATAAATCAACTTATAGCGACCATCTTGCATGCCTCGGTATACGTTTAGCATCTCCTCACTGCTGAGGTTTGAGTTGATATACGCCGCGCTGACGCCAGAGGCAACAAGAGCGTCTACTTGATCCTTCATCAACGCAATTAACGGAGAAACGACTATGGTTAAGCCACCTAATACTAAAGCGGGTATTTGATAACACAGGGACTTACCGCCACCTGTGGGCATTAATACTAAGACGTCTTGTCCGTGCAATATTTGCTCGATGACTTCCTGTTGTCCATCACGAAATTCATCGTAACCGAACACGGTTTTTAAGACGTATTTAGCGTCGCTAATACTTGGGGAAGTAGGGCTAAGTTGGGACAAAAATCTGGCTCTAAAACAAAATTCTGCGCGCATTTTACGTGTTTTTACTGCATACATCACTTGCCAATAGATAAAAAGTTAGTCACATTGGGATCTTCGCTAATATAAGGAAGATAACGTGAGCGATAACAAAAACTTAACTCCAGAAAAATTGGCAGAGTTCGTATTGGAGTTTTTTCAGCATAACATGCCGTTTAATAAAGCTTTAGGGTTTCAAATTGAAACACTGGAGGATCACGAAGTACAAATCCGCATGCCATGGAATGACTCACTGATGGGCAATCCTGTGCACAAAATTTTGCATGGTGGAGCTACTGCCGCCATTCTCGATACCGTGGGTAGCATAGTGGCATTGATGTATGGCATTAAACAACTTAAGTCAGACGAAGTTGACGCTTTTAAAGATACCCTAGCTAACAATGGCACTATCGATATGCGAGTTGATTATTTGCGCCCGGGAAAAGGGCAAGAGTTCATCGCAACGGCCAGTGTAATACGCCGAGGACGCAAAGTAGCCGTGTGTCGAATGGAGTTGCACAACGAAGACGGACAACATATTGCGTCGGGTACAGGCACCTACCTGGTTGGATAGGGATTAAAGTAGCTTGTGTAGCAATAAAAAAGGCCGCGCTTGGCGGCCTGATAAAAGTGTTGCTGCGAGACTATCGCTAAATATATAACATTTCTTTACGTGTTTTAGCCAGAATAGCCAATACCTTGTTCTGAATCGGGTGCGATATTTGCGCTTTATCCATGGCATTAATAAACAGATCCACACCGCGATTAAAGTCCGTTTCGGTTATGTCCATACCCGTATGCACTTGCACCATAGTGTCACCGGTATATTCGCATGGTCCGCCCGTCAAATGGCACACATGCTCAATAAGTTTTTCTCTGAAACGATCAATATTTGAATCTTTAAAGTATTCATAAATGACCGGATCAAATTCTATTTCTGTGATGAAGTTATCTACCACTTCCTCTACTTTTTGCTGGCCGCCCATTTGTGCATAAACGGATTGCTCTGAGGTTGTTGAGCAGGCGCTTAGTCCGAAAAACAGCGATACAAGTACGATAATTAGTGTGTGTTTCATAGTGCTCACCAAAGTTGTCCGTTAAAAGAAAGGTATAATCCGTCTTGACCATCGGCTCCGGCAATTTTACCTAAGTCCGCCCAGGCTAGCGTAATGCTGAAGTCTTTACTGGGTATATAGGTGACGAATAAGTCTTTCCAGTCATCTTCGCCTAATCCGAGATTATCGGGTTTTTGTCGATATTCCACACCTACTGCAAAGTGACGAGAAAATAAAATACCTGCGGAGGCTTCTAACATGACTTCATAATTGTCATTTTTTATTCCACCATAACCAAGTAAGCCCATTTCATTTGCTTTGGTCGCACGAGCGGTGAGGTTCCAAACGGCGTTATAGCCAGCGATAGCTCCGAGGTGTACTTTGGTTGCCGCAATGTAGAAATCGGTACCACTACCGGTTTTATCTGCCCCTACGGCGCTGGCTATACCTTCATCCTCCAATACTTTATGTTGTGCGCCAACGCTGATTTGTGGCCAGTCTGAATAGACTACGTCACCATATACACGGTACTTAACACCGTATATATTTTGCTTGATATCTACCCCGGCTCCTTTTAAATCAAAGCGGTGCTGGGCCACGCTGACTTCAACCCGATCATAAAACGATGCGCTAATGCCTAATACGTTCAAGCGGTAGTCATCTACATCCACTTGAGTGGCGACTGCACTGACAGAAATTTGGTCCCTACTGTCGTAGCCTGCCAATGTGGCCCAAGGGACAATACCACCGCCGCCACTTCCTTCTAATTGCACTAAGCCTGCGGTGCCAATCAGTTTGCCATCTTGCGCCGAGACTAAGCTGGAGCAAAGAGCGAATATAAAACCGAGGTAGTACGACATACTTGATATTTTTTGGGTCATTTTGCTAACCAGTTAGTTGATTGATGTTTATTGTGCCAATGAATAAAGTCGTTAAAAGGTAAAGGTTTACACATATAAAACCCCTGGGCTAACTCACATCCCCAGCCATGTAAAAGTTGAAGAGTAGCTTGGTTTTCGATACCTTCTGCAACGACGTTTAAGCCAAAACTGTGGGCTAAATCGATAACCGTTCGCACGATTTTCTGATCGCCCTGCTGGGAATCCAGTTTGAGTACAAAACTCTTATCTACTTTTAACGTAGTAACCGGCAGACTTTTCAAGTAAGACATAGATGAATAGCCGGTACCAAAGTCGTCAATTGCGAGCTCGAAGCCTTTTTCGCGAAAGGCTTGTAACTGTTTAATCGCTTTCTCTGGTTCCCTTACAAGATCGCTTTCTGTCATTTCGAAGCTCAACGCTTTGCAATCGAGCTTGGAGTCATCCATCAAAGACAAGATATGTGGCAATAAAGCATTGTCCATCACATCTTTGGCTGACAAGTTGATGGCGATGCTGATGTCATGCCCTGAATCTCGAAGTAACACTGCATCCTTGATTGCTTGGTTGATCACCCAGTCGGTAATTTTGCCTATAAATCCCGCTTGCTCCGCTACGTTAATAAAGTCTTCCGGCGAAACAAAACCCAGTATGGCGTTATTCCAACGAATTAGCGCTTCGACTTTCGTTACTTTGCCACTGGTTAAATCTAATTTAGGTTGATAAAACAGGCTCAGTTCATCTTGCCGGTCATTGAGGGCGGTTTTTAATTCGGCAATAATCGATAGACGACGAAGGTAGCGATGTTCGAACTCAGGCTCATAGTTAAGTAAAAGTTGCTCAGTTAGCTGGGTTTCATCAAGCACAATATTCATGCGCCTAAACAACTCTTCTGCATTACTCGCATCAACCGGACAGTTGAGCATACCGATTGAAACCTTGGTGATAATCGAGGCATCACCGGTTTCGATTGGTTCTTCTAAGGTATTTTTAAACTGTACGACTTGCTCATGGGTAATAAACTTATCAGGTACCCATAATAATTCGCCGCCAGCTAAGCGTGCACCTAAACCGCCGTGTTCGACTAAACGCTTGGCTAATATTTGCAGACAAATATCACCATTATGATAGCCAAATACGTCATTGATACTGCGAAACCCAAATACGTTGATCCCAAACACTTGAAAGGACTTGTTTTGCTCAAACTTTGCGTTGAGTAAGGCTTCCATATTGTAGCGATTATTCAGCCCGGTTAGTATGTCATGTTGTGCCTGATAGCTGATTTTCTCTTCGCGCTGACGAATATTTGATTGCATCGATTCCAGCGCAACGGCTAGGTTTGTGACTTCTGTGGAGCTAGACTCGGTAATGATTTCTTTGTTGTAATCGCCGGTCGAAATACGCTGGGCAATCTCGGCTAAAGCCACAAGGGGGTTTGCCACTTTTCGGGAAAAAAGGGCGGCAAAGCATAACGCCAGAATGATGGCTAAAACGGCAATAAGCGAGATATTCAATTGCAAAGCACTGAAGTCTGCAAATAAACGATGTACATCGTTTGATAGGGTGATTAAGACTTTAAAGTTCCCTTCATCTGCCAATAAAAATTGTCTTGATACGTAAGGCACGTCATTGAATAGTGTAAGAGATAACCAAGATAAAGTTTGGCCTTGCTCAGACAAAGCCAGTGGCACCATTTCATCAGGCAGAGTACTGATAGTAAAGTTTTTCTCACCATTTACCTGCACTTCAATGGTGGTTTCAAGCTGGGTTACGTTTTTTAATTGTTGTCCCCACTCTTGGTTTATTTCAAAACCAATCACGGCGACGGCGATGGGGGTGGGTGCGTCTATGGTCAACATCATGACTTGGTATAGACGCTGATTAATCAGTAATAACGAAGATGCTCCACCATTTACAATCGCATTTTGTATTACGCGTGGGTAAGGAAAGGTTTCTTCTGCTTGCAGTATTTGGGGAACGCTGGTGATATTTGTACCATCCAGAGAAACCAATGCCATTACATCGGCACTGATCCGCGCGCCATGATTGTACAAGGCACTGTCTATAGTCGGTTTATCGCCGGTTGCTACCGCTTGCTTAAAGCCGAAGTCGGCGGTTAATACATTGGCCGAGTTATAAAGTACGTTTTCACGGTTCTCAAGGACCTGCTCAAATACATTCTGTGCAACTTTAAGGTCGCCATTTAACTGGTTTTTAGCGTGCTTACTGGTCGAGGTCCAGACGTTTATGAGTATCATCATAGCGGTCAGCATAACGAGCCCAACAACGAGTCGAAATATGCTTTGGTTTAATTTTCTAGTGGCCAATTAGTGGGCTCCAGATGAGAATTTCCGAGAAAATTTACGACGTTTAACCTCTGGCTTCTTTTCTTCGAGCAGATTCAATGTGACGTTTTGCACCGCACTATCTGAGGTCTCTCGGGTGACGGTAATACGTTCCGAATTACTGGTGGATAATTTGGCCTGCCAAACATGAAATTCGGTCGCCTGAGTGTGCAAGATAGCTTCGCCATTCTCATCTGTTAAGGCGGTTAATTCGTGTTCGGCAACATAGATATAACCGATCATTTGGTCATGAATATTACACCCGAGTACCACAAAGCCTGGCTTGTCGAATGTCACCGGACTTGAACCCTCTCCCTTATATAAGCGGATTTCAAATGGTTTCGGCTGGGAGAAACTATAAATATGGTGGCGAATATCGTCGCTGTTCGGAAACCGCACAGACTGATTTTTTTGTACAACTAAGACATGGGGGAGAAATTGCGAATTGACTTGATCCATAACGGCCATGTCATCAATGTGATCCTGTGGTTCTCCTTGGGCACTGACTACTGCATTGGGAACAGGATTACCCGACTGATCTACTACTTTGAAACGTATCTCTTGTGCGGCGCTAGCTGAAAACACTACCAGTGAGGTAATAATAATTGCCAACTTATTTAACCACCGCTTTGGTATAGCGTAAAAAATCAGACCTTTTTTCATTAGTACTTCAACCCTGTTAGCCCACATCTTGTCGGGGATTCGTTTCGTAACGTATTTTTTTACAATTTAATCTTACACGAGCATTGAAGAATTGCACATGGGATCGTAAAAACACAATTATTTATTTCGCTATCGTCTTATTTTTGCAAGCAAAAGTGTTGTTTTCATCGCTGGCATTGCGCCCAGACGTCAATCTGCTTTACTTGCTATTCACTTATCGACTAGCATGCACTTTTTCATTAAATTGCCCGTAAACTAAACCTAAAATAAGGTATATCAATCGTTGGCAGATACCTTCACGAGTTGGATTGTAATACATGTTAGAAACACAATGGGTTAATAGCATCATAGATTGGGCGAACCACTACATGGGAAGCTTAGTTTGGACGGCCGTGATGCTGCTAGTTTACGTACTGGTAACTAAGTGGACCTTGCCAAGAATTGAAAAGAAAATCGATGAAAGTAATTTAAAAACGCCCGAAGTGATCCGGGCTTACCATATTATTCGTCTCGTGGTGGGGATCTTAACTTTTGCGGTTATTTTGATTGCGTGGGGGATCGACTTTAGTGGCTTACTGGTCATTTCTACCTCACTTATTACCCTTACTGGGGTGGCATTTTTCGCCAGTTGGTCTTTGCTCAGTAACATTACTGCTTATTTTTTGTTGTTGTTTCAAACCTCTTTCAGGCGAGGTAATTTCATTCGAGTGTTAGACGCGGATAATTACGTAGAAGGTTTTATTTCTGAAATTAATTTATTTAATACCAAGTTGATTACAGAAGACAGAGAAATTATTGTGTATCCGAATAATCTAATTTTAACGCGTCCGAGTGTTATTAACCCCAGAGCGAAATGGAAAACTGTGGGTAAATTTACCGATAGACCGGAACGAAAAATACAGCATTCACGCAAAAAATAATCCCACGACCTGCACATCCGGCAAGACTAAGCATGCTAAAATAGCCTAGATAATGACACTAAAGTGCGGTCCCCAAATATAAATTGATATGGGGTTCGCCGATTCAAACCGCCAAACAAGTATGAAGCCGTAAATGAGTATAGATTTTCCGCCATTTTTAGAACATTTCACCCTTTTCCTTAGCGCCTTGTTAAACAATAAGGTTGTGCTAACCATCATAATGACGTTTGTCACCCTAGGGGTGAAATATGCATTGGTTAAAACTGTGCGCAATCGGGCTATCAATAAAGGGAAAGATAAGCGTGATTTAGTCAACAACATTAAGAACCTTTTGAATTTTGTGATGTTGTTTTTATTACTCGGTTTATGGGCTGGCGAATTACAAAACTTCGCTTTGTCTATCGCGGCATTTGCGGTGGCGATTGTATTGGCCACTCGTGAGTTTATTCAATGTGTGATTGGTTTTTTTTACTTGGCCTCAACACGACCTTTCCGCATTGGAGACTGGGTACAAGTTGGGGAAATCGTTGGGGAAGTATCTGAAACAGATTGGATGAAAAGTACTTTACTCGAAGTTGATATCCACAAATACGAATACACAGGTAAAACGCTGTTTATTCCTAACAATGCGATGATCACTAACACGATTAAAAACCTTAACTTTCTAAAACGATACGCCACCCATCATTTTAATATCACCCGGGACCAGAGTGTTAATCCATACTTGTTCATTGATCAATTACAACTAAACGCAGAGCGCTACTGTGAAGATTTTAAAGATGTGGCTTATCGTTATAGTCAAACAATTGAGCGACGCTTGGATGTAAAAATTGCCGGACCTGATCCGCATATTAATGTTTCGACCTCAGAAGTTGGGGATTCAGTGGTCACCGTTGCTATTTTTTGTCCAACGGAACGCGCCATAGAAATTGAGCAAAAGTTGATTAAAGACTTTATGACAATGTGGTTTGCAGCCAAGCGTTCAGGCAATATTGGCCCCTGGGATGCCGACGAGACAGGCGCTAAAAAATTGGGCATGACTGATGGACCACAACAAGGTTAAATTCAGCCATTGTTAACAGTTTGTCATGTATTTTGCTTGCTTATTCATTGTTTTTTAAATCTGATAGCGAAACATGAATGGACCTTGTTCTGCTCGCTATCGAATTACCGAGGTTACTTTGTTTACTCTGCGGACTTTTTATTTTGCGCTTGTGGCGTTAATTGCGCCTAATGCCTTTGCAATATCAGTTGATATTGAAGGGGTCGATGACAGTCGCCTCAAAGACAATATCGATGTGTATATCGGTATCATTGGTGCTCCGGTTAGTTGTGAACTGACGCAAAATTATCGTCAAACGGTTAAAGAGGCTGTAACTAAAGCGGCGCAAGCTGTGGGCTATTATCAACTCGAAACCCTAAAAATGCGTCTTTCTAAAGACAAAGAATGCAGTGAGTTGTATCTCACCGTGCAAGCGGGTACTCGAGTTAAAATTGGTAAGCGACATATCGAGTTGGTCGGCGCTGACAAAGCAGATGATGTATTGCAGGGCATTGTCGGCAAAGCCGAACTGAAAGAAGGGTCGTATTTAGAGCAAGGACAATATGATGGGCTAAAAAGTAAGTTGTTATCCATGGCGCAAATACGCGGCTATTTTGATGCTAAATTTATTGTGCAAGAAATTCGCATCGACTTTGATACCTATTTGGCCAACGTCGACTTGCAATTTTCCCCGGGTAAACGCTATGCCTTCGGCGAATTACAGATCCCGGATGATGACAAAGCCCAAGTCCTGATAAAAGAAGTATCTACCTTTAAAGAAGGTGACCCTTACCACGCCGATAAGCTCGCAGAATTTAATCAAAATTTAAAATTAACCGGCTATTTTCAACAAGTCGTCGCGCGTCCTCTGGTGAGCAAAGCGGATGGGCTCAATGTGCCCATCCAATTGATTGCCAGCGCTAAACCCAGAGATACGTTTAATATCGGTGGTGGTGCTTCAACTGATAGTGGCCCACGTTTGCGTTTTAAATGGCAGAGGCCTTGGGTCAACAGCAAGGGGCATAGTCTGTCCGCGGAAGCCTTTATTTCTCAGCCTGAGCAGAACATCAGTGTGAAGTACAAAGTCCCGTTGGAAGATCCATTGAATAACTATCTCAGTTATCAGGCAGGCGTCAAAGCTGAAAACGACAACGATACAAAAAGTGAGGCCTTGACGTTAGCCGTGCAGCGTCATTGGGGATCGCCAGATAGCGATTGGCAACGTATTGGTTTCTTGCGCCTAGAGCAAGAAAAGTTTACCCAAGGCACTGATGATGAACAGACGACCACCTTGCTCTTGCCTGGTATGACCCTAAGCCGTCGCAGAACACGTGGGGGGCTTGATATAAACTGGGGCGATAAACAACAGTACACCATTGAAGGGGCGACCCAAGAAGTGGTGTCAGACATAGATTTAGTGCGCATTAGTTTGCAGACAAAATGGTTGCGCTCATATGGCAAGCATCGACTTTTTGCTCGGGCGGAGTTAGGGGCCATAGCAACCAACGATTTTTCCCAAGTGCCTTCTAGTTTGCGTTACTTCGCCGGGGGGGATCAAAGTGTGCGTGGTTTTGCCTTAAATACCTTATCACCAGAAGAAGAGGGCGAATTAACCGGTGGCCAGTACCTGAACGTGGCGAGTATCGAGTATTCGTACCCGGTTGCACAAGACTGGCGCATGGCCGTCTTTACCGATATCGGCAACGCCAGCGATAAACCCTTCAAAGATTTGGCAACGGGCATAGGGTTAGGTGCAAGTTGGTCTTCTCCTGTGGGTCCTATTCGTTTTTATTTTGCTCGGGGAAACAGTGTTGAAGAGACGACCTGGCGCTTTCATTTTTCCATGGGGCCAGCATTATGAAGTGGTTAAAGTATGTAGGTGTTTTCTTCGCTGTGTTGGTTTTGTTGGTGGCATTGGTTGCCTCTCCTTGGGGAACAAGAGGGGTGTTGTCGATCGCTGACAGTAGTCTCGAGGCGTTAGATATTGATTACGACGCTGGCAGTCTGCTCTCAGAGCTTTCACTGAACCGGTTGACGTTTGTCACCCCTGAATTAAATTTACAAGTGAGAAAACTGACTATAGATGTGAACTGGTCTTGTGTGGCTACCATGCAAGCTTGTTTGTCAAAGCTCAGCGCACAAAGTATTGGCGTTAAGGTCATCGCGAGTGAAACACCAGCGCCGGCTAACAATGAGCCCCTTAAGCGTATTACCCTGCCCATACCAGTTTCCATTGAGGAGCTCGATATTCGAAATATCCGCGTTGATGTTGAGAACACTCTCGATTTAAACGTGCAGGCACTGTCAACTAAGCTAAGTATGTACCGTACCCTGCGTCTCGATCACCTCACGCTAGACGGGATCCGGGTGGTGTTACCTCCTGGGGATGCTAATACATCAGTCAATGCATCACCAGGCATTGATTTACAGAGTATCGCCAACTGGCAGTATACTCCCCTGCAGTTACCGCCCATTATTTTTCCGATTGTGATGAATGCTAAGAATGTGGCTGTGAATGATGTGCTTGTTACGCAAAACAAGCAGGCCATTTTTGATCTCACGCAACTGCGTGCGGCGATCGATATTACGCCTAAGTTACTCACAGTAAAGTCTTTGCACATGAGCAGCAGTTTAGGCGAGGTCGATTTAACCGCCAGCTTGAGCAAACAGTGGCAGCATCAATTACACCTAATGGTGAAAAGTCATGCTAGCAGTTCCTATTCCATTGATGGAACGATGAATCTCAAAGGCAATTTACAACGCAGCGAGCTAACGCTTGATACCAGTGGATTCGTTACGCTTAAGGCAGTGGCAAGTGCCGACTTACAATCTAAACAATTACCACTTTCATTGGAGGTTAACTGGCAACCCATTACTTGGCCGGTTACTAAACCTCAGATTTTTGTGGATAAAGGACACGTCAGTCTCAGCGGTAATGTAAACGAATATCAGCTGGCCTTAGACACCGCCATTAAAGGTGGGTCAATTCCACAATCGGCTCTCGTATTGCGCGCGTCGGGTAATACACGCCATGTACAGATTGCCAATTTGGCCATTGACACTCTAGGAGGACGCGTTGAAGCAGTGGGCGATGTTACCGTCGACTCCTTGGCAAAGTGGCAAAGTGTTGTCACCTTTAATGATATTCAACCACAGCAATTTTGGCCTCAGCTTGAAGCTAATATTAAAGGCAAAGTCAGCTTAGATGGTCAATACGACGGCAAAGATGTTAGCGCCCATATGCGTGAACTAGTGGCGTCCGGTGATTGGCTCGACTATCAGCTCAGTGCCTCAGGTGAAGTTAATTTTGATTCAGTGCAAGGTATTGAAATCCCTGAATTACATCTGCAAACGGGTGACAACAAGCTCACCGTTAGTGGCACGCTAGAGGCTTTCGAAGACGTTCAGGCACAGTTAACGATTGACGCTAAAGACTTGTCTCAGTTGTACCCGTCCTTCGCCGGTAACGCTCAGCTTGATGCACAAGTTGATGGTACGGTAAGTGCGCCTGAAATTAGTTTCAACGGCTCTGGGAACGGTATTTCCTTGCCTGAAGTAAGTATTGCCCAGTTGAGCAGCAAAGGGCAGGTGATTTGGGACGTGGATAAGCAAGTCGAAATTGAACTGCAACTCACAGACGGTATATTCAGTCAGCAGCCAGTTGCTAATGTCAATTTAGCCCTTAGCGGGGATGCGCAGCAGCATCAATTAAGCTTGTCCTTGAACAGTGCCCAGGCGGACATAGTGACTAAATTGCATGGCAGCTTGGCCGAAACGCAGTGGAACGGTCGTCTCGATGTTGCGACGATAGCCATGGATGCAGGACAATTTAGCTTAGAAGAAGACGGTCCCGAGATCAGCGCGGATTGGGCTAAAAATGCGTACCGTATCTCGCCATTTTGCTTAGTCGATAATGAAGCTCACGTGTGTATTAATCGTGGGGAGTACCAAACAAATGATGCACAGTTTGACATTGCCATTAACGACCTGCCTTTATCTCCTTTACTCAGTGCTAACTTGCCTGAGTTACAGAAGATAGATACCGATGCCAAGTTAACCTTAGTAGCAAAAGGGCAATGGGATACTAAAGGTTTGCCTGTTGTCGAAGCGAATATGACTTTAACGCCTTCAACGTGGACGGTCGAGGGCACAGAAAGCCCACTTCAGTTAGATACACTGACAATGCAAGTCAATACACGCACCGCAGAAGATACCCAAGCGCAATATGTACAGACCAAGCTGCTCCTTGCTAGTCAGCAGTTAGGCGGGCTTAACTCACAGCTTGATATACAGGTTGACGGAGACAGTAAACCTATCTCAGGTGAGCTGGTAATCGATAATCTTACCCTTGGCGCTATGGCGCAATTTGTGCCGCAACTGAGTGAGTTAACGGGACATATTAATGGGCAAATAGGGTTTAGCGGCGACTTAACTTCACCTCTACTGAATGGACAAGTAAAGCTGGAAGAAGGCGCTTTTGCGGGCCCTATATTGCCCTCAAGAATCAATCAGGTCGAACAAGTTATTGCCTTTGAAGGAAAGGCTGCATCGTTAAGTGGCCCTTTTAAACTGGGCAATGGTAAAGGTCAAATCGACGGGCAGTTTAGCTGGCAAGATGAGCCCAGTGCCGTGGTTAATGTTAAAGGCACTGAAATGGAGATCGACTATCAGAATATTGTGCGCGCCAAGCTATCGCCAGATGTCAATGTAGCGTTCAGTTCATCTGGCTTAGTGGTTAAAGGAGAAGTAACTCTGCCTTACGCCCGCATCAAAGTGCGGGAATTGCCACCCAGTGCCTTATCGCCATCAAATGATGTGGTGTTAGTCAATCATGAGCAGGCAATAGTCGAGAGTAAAACGCCGTTGGAATTGTCTTTACAGATCAATATTGACCCTAAGAAAAATAATGACGTGAAAATAGACGCTTTTGGCCTGACGTCAGATTTAGAAGGCGCGTTATTACTCACTCAATCCGGTGAAGTGCTTAATGCTAACGGTGAACTGAATTTAATTAATGGGCGCTACCGAGCGTATGGACAAGACTTGGTTATCCGCGAGGGAGAGATTCAATTTAGTGGACCCATAGACAGCCCCTACTTGGTGGTTGAGGCGATCCGTGACCCAGAAAAAACGGCTGATGAGGTCATCGCCGGTTTGCGGATTGAAGGAAGCGCTTTGCAGCCAAAAGTGAGTGTCTTCTCAGATCCCAGTATGGAGCAGCCGGAAGCCTTATCGTATTTGTTGCGTGGCACTGCCATTGATAGTGGGGGGGAGACGTCTAGTGACGCAGCCTTGGCCAGTGCTTTGATTGGTTTTGGATTGGGCAAAAGCGAAAACAAAGTCAGCAACATTGGACGTAAACTCGGGGTTGAAGATCTTGCGCTGAATACGACTGGAGCAGGAGATGATACCAAGTTGTCTGTATCAGGATATATCGCACCAGGGGTGCAGCTACGTTATGGCGTAGGGGTCTTTGATTCGGTTTCAGAGGTCGCCCTACGCTATCAGCTGATGCCAAAGCTCTACTTAGAGGCGGTTAGCGGACTGAACAGCGCCTTGGACTTGTATTATCAATTCACCCTTGATGATGACAAAAAATCAAAACCTGAATAAATTTTTATTCGTTAATAAAATCCATTAATGTCATAAAAAGTGTGACTTTTATCGTTAGCGTTGCGTCTATAGCTCATAGGCGCATGACGGCTAACATACACTCAGACGTTACTCACCGTATTAACATCATCATTATCTAGCCCATTTTGGATAGGAGTCACCATGGCAGAACTGTTACCCGAGTTGATTGACGAAGTCGTGTCGGCTCCTGAACGTGGTGAGCAAGATAACATTGTGGCGTTAGTGGCGGCGCAAGACACTGATGATGTTGCGTTACTGCTTGAATCGTTGCCCTTAGAACAGCGTTTGAAAGTATGGGACGGCATACCTAAACGCCGCAGATTAGATGTTTTGGTTGCCATGCGGGGTGACCCCCGTGAAACTCTGATCGCCGCAACGGACATAGATGAATGGGAAGCCATTTTCTTTGAAGTCGACGCCGAGCAACTGCTTGAGTTGTCAGACTCATTACCCAACGCCTTAGTTGACAAAGCGCTTGACGCCATGGATAAGCAGCAGCGTCAGTATTTCACCGATGCTAGTCAGTTCAGTGACGATCAAATTGGCCACTGGCTTAGCCAAGACCCATTAGTGTTGCCATTAAACGCTAAAGTGCGTGATGCTTTGCGCCTAATACGCAGAGATGTTCCTACCCATGCAGACACTATTTTTTTAGTCAACCGAGCTGGCCAGTTTTCAGAAGCGGTTAAGCTAACTAAAGTCATGGGATTACCTGACCACGTGCCGCTGGTGGATTTATCCGAAGAGACGTTTGATACCATCAACGCCGAAGACGAACTCACCTTAGCGTCCCTTATGGTTCAGCGTTCAGGATTTGCCTCATTACCTGTGGTGGATGAGCAAAATAAAGTCCTCGGGCGTTTGGATATCTCCACGGCCAGCGAACTATTAAATGAGTTCTACGAGCGTCAGGTCATGGCGACTGCGGGTATGGATGAAGACGAAGATTTATTCTCCTCCGTACCGAAAAGTGCCAAAAATAGAGCCGTGTGGTTGGGAATTAACCTACTGACTGCATTTTTAGCCTCAGGCTTCATTGGCATGTTTGAAGCGACACTGCAGCAAGTGGTGGCGCTCGCTGTGCTCATGCCTATCGTGGCAAGTATGGGGGGAATTGCAGGTAGCCAAACACTTACCCTGATGATACGCGGTCTGGCGTTAGGGCAGGTCACCAGTTCCAACGTTAAAGCGCTGTTGAAAAAAGAATTGAGTGTCGGGGGGCTAAACGGTGTGGTATGGGCGTTAGTGATTGGTTGCATCGCCTATTTTTGGTTTGCGGATCCCATGTTAGGAGTCGTTATCTGCGTGGCTATTCTGTTAAACATCATCGCGGCGGCGGCTGCCGGTGTTGTGGTACCTATGGTATTGCATAAATTTAATATCGATCCCGCTTTATCTGGCTCGGTTATCCTAACGACAGTAACCGATATCGTTGGTTTTGTTGCCTTTTTAGGATTAGGTACTTTATTTTTACTGTAACCCTATCCATTTTGGTTTTTACCTAACTGTATTAATACTGGCAAGTGTAAATATTTCCCGGGTGTGTGAAAAATATGCAAGGTTTCACAGTATAAACGGACGTTTTTGCGCGTTTGCTCGCTATCTTGGGCATTATTGAGGGTTGGCATGTATGTCGCTTATAACAATGAATTGAAGGGGGTTTTGCCGCCTAGAATTATTTGTTTTTGAGGGAAGTGTGTATGTTAACTTGGGCGCTAACTTTTTTTGTGATAGGCGTTATTGCAGCCGTATTCGGTTTTGGTGGGGTAGTTGGAGCGGCTGCTAGTATCGCCAAGCTGATTTTTATTTTGTGTCTTGTGTTAGTGGTAATATGTTGTGTTATCGCCTTTGTGCAATACAGAAGATCAATTCAATAGTTCTTAGTCCTCTATATCGTTGATATCAATTCCATGCATTTTTTACATCCGACAGCGTAAACACTGCTGCTTCTTTATCCTTTAGTCTAACGACTTAAAAAATAATGCAGCAAAATCATAACGTTAGTTTTGGCATCTTTATCGCATTAGGTTGGCAACAGAGAAATTAATGTGTTCTCAGGAGATGAAAATGAGCAAAGTATTTCGCAGTTTATTGTTGATCACCGCGCTAAGCAGCGTCAGTCAATGGGCGCAGGCCGGAAACTATTGGAAGGCCACGGCTAAAGACGGTTGGTTAGATGGTTATGTAGAGGCCACCCTGTTGCTAAACGGCAACTTGGATGCAACCAGTATAGATACTGACGTAGACAACGGCGTAGTCACGCTGCGGGGTAAGGTGGAAACCGACACTGATAAAGCCCTTGTCCAAGAGCTGGTGCTGGGTGTTGACGGGGTTAATGGTATCGAAAATATGCTCACGGTATTTTCCCCTGGGGAGAATGAAGACAGTGCAATACAACGTAAATTAACGGACAAAAAAGTCGCTACAGTAGTGAAAACCCGTCTTTTGGTTGCGCCAGATATCGGCAGCACTAAAATTGACGTAAACAGCAGTCAAGGTGTGGTTGTATTAGAAGGGCAGGTTAAGAACGACGCTGAAAAGCAACGAGCAGTAGAGATTGCTAAAAAAATTACAGATGTAGAGCAAGTCGTCAACAAGCTTACGGTGAGTGATTAAGTTTTTGGCGTCCCGTACAGGTTTAGTAAAAAACATTAAATGCAGTAGCAGGTGAATTTATGAATAATCAAAATAAAAATACATACTTTAATTGGTTCGACAAAGTCAACAAGCCGCAAACAAGTGAGTTAGACCTAATTCAACGTTTAGCACAAGAAAATGCCTTGTTGAAAAAAATACTCTTCCAAAAAGAGCAAGAAGGTGTTGAATCCGCTGTGTGAATATTGAACAATGAGGCTTACTATTGTCGTCCCATGGGGTACTTACGCAAAATAATGCTGAGTACCGGGGGCAATCTACTATAGAGCCAATATGCACAATCCTGCAGCATCTAACGTACTAAAACAAACACTGTTAGTGATTGACGATGATGGCGAGCAGTTAACTGAACTTACTGCCCACTTTGCTGGGGCCTTCCATCTTTTAGTCAGTGCTAACAACGAAGACGCATTACAGTTAACCATCAATGCGCCCATCGATTTAGTGATAATCAATATATCTTCTAACAATATCGATTGGCTATTACTGTGTACACGCCTCAAAGAACATCCCCTTACGCTGGATATTCCAGTTATTTTGTTTGGTCAACAATGTTCCCATGACCTAATGCTAGCCGGATTGGAAGCGGGGGCATTGGATGTGATCGCGTGCCCTATCGCGCTAGATATTCTCGATGTGAAAGTTCGTAATCATATGCAGCTATCTGCCAAGCTTCGCACACTGGCACTTATATCGTGCACCGATGGTTTAACAGGTGTGCCAAATCGGATGCAGCTTGATACCACTTTTAATCGATTTTGGTATGCGGCCATTCGTGGACAGCACGAGCTTTCTGTTTTGATGATTGATATCGATTTTTTTAAAGGGTTTAACGACACCTACGGCCATGTGGCAGGCGACGAATGCCTCAAGCAAGTTGCTGCAGCCATTTATGACAGTTTACAGCGGGAAAGCGATGCTATGGGACGTTATGGCGGGGAGGAGTTTTTAGTATTACTACCCTTTACCGACAAATTAGGTGCTGAGCTTGTTGGGCAATTGATCCTTTCCAACATTGAAAATTTAGGTGTAGAAAATCAAGCGTCCATGGTTAACGGCAAAGTTACTGTGAGTGTGGGGGTGGCCAGTCTCAAGCACAGTGATATCACTGACGATACCTTTAATCACCCCGAGTACTTAATTGAGCGAGCAGATAAGTGCCTGTACGCCGCCAAGCGCCAAGGACGTAATCGTTTAGTTAGCTAGCGTGACTCGTTTATGCAGATAAACAAAAAGCGCCAATTGGCGCTTTTTGTTTAACAGTATTGGTAATGCTTTATTTGGCTTTTTGTTCCCGAGCAATAGCGCGATAGGCGATATCGTCACGGTAAAACATGCCGTTCCAACTGATCGTTTTCGCCAGTTCATAAGCGTGTTGCTGGGCTTGAGTCACCGTTTCGCCTAAGGCTGTTGCACACAATACGCGTCCGCCGTTAGTGGTTACCTGACCGTCAATCTCTTTTGTACCAGCATGGAATACTTTGGCACTGTCGCTATCATTTACGCTCAGGCCAGAGATAACATCACCCTTATTATAAGCTTGAGGGTAGCCACCTGCGGCAAGTACCACACCGACCGCTGCCCTTGGGTCGAATTTAGCGGTTGCTTGGTCTAACTTACCTGCTACTGCAAGTTGCACTAGTTCCACCAAGTCCGACTGCAAACGCATCATAATAGGTTGGGTTTCTGGATCACCAAAGCGACAGTTATATTCAATGACCTTAGGTGTGCCATCAGCCATGATCATCAAACCTGCGTATAAGAACCCGTGATAATCGTTACCTTCACTGGCCATACCTTGCACCGTTGGATAAATCACATCATTCATGACGCGCTGATGAATTTCATCTGTCACTACAGGGGCAGGTGAATAAGCGCCCATACCACCGGTATTCGGTCCGGTGTCACCGTTGCCAACACGTTTATGATCTTGGCTGGTGGCAAAAGGCAGTACGTTTTTACCGTCGACCATGACAATAAAGCTGGCTTCTTCACCATCTAAAAATTCTTCGATGACAACACGACTGCCTGCTTCACCAAAGGCGTTACCCGCTAACATATCACGCACGGCTTCTTCGGCTTCCGCTAAGGTCATAGCGACAATTACGCCTTTACCTGCGGCCAGGCCATCGGCTTTAATGACGATGGGGGCACCGGTTTTTTGCAAATAGGCCAAAGCAGGCTCAATTTCAGTAAAATTTTGATACTCAGCCGTTGGAATATGATGGCGAGCCAAGAAATCTTTGGTAAAGGCTTTAGAGCCCTCTAATTGCGCGGCAGCTTTGCTTGGACCAAAAATGGCTAAGCCTTCAGCTTGAAACGCATCGACTACACCAAGGACTAACGGCACTTCAGGACCGACGATTGTTAACGCAATGGCGTTTTGCTGGGCGAAGGCGACAAGTGCGTTAATATCTTCAACATCAATCGCCACATTTTCGAGTTTTGGCTCAAGCGCGGTACCCGCATTACCAGGCGCCACATAGACCCGGCTAACACCGTTAGATTGTGCTGCTTTATAGGCTAGAGCATGTTCGCGGCCGCCGCCGCCAATTATCAATACTTTCATGAGGTTCGCTTTTCTAATAGGTTAACAAATGGAGCTGGTTATCAAAACGCCGCTCATTATGGCGGCGTTTTTGGTGGCTAATCGTTAGCCGAATTTACAATTTATTTGACGAATTTTAAGGTCATGCGATTACTCTCGCCGATGTTCAAGTATTTACCTTGATCCTTTTCACCTAGGCGTAGGCTTGGGGGTAAGGTCCAAACGCCTTTTTCATGTTCGCCGCTGTCTAATTTATTAGCGTTAATATCACTCTTACCCGCGAGGGTAAAACCGGCTTTTTCGGCTAAGGCAATGACATAAGATTGCTTCATGTAGCCTGAACTTTGTTGCAGGGCACTACTTTGAGACTCACGTAAACTATGTTCAACCACACCTAATACACCGCCCACTTTTAATGCTTTATAAAACGCTTTAAACGCGTTTTCTACGCCTTCATCGCCGTCTTGCATATACCAGTTATGAATATTACGAAAGGTCAGTACCCGGTCCAAGGATTCAGCAGGTGCTAAATCGGTGGCTTTCATTGGGTGAAAGGTAGTGACTTTAACGTTCTGATAGCTTTTAAGTGCGGTAATTTTCTGCTCGAACTGTTCGCGAGACTTTTTATAAAACTCGTTAGTGTTCTCGTCTACGTAAAAATGTGCCGCGTAAAACTGGCCTTTCTCTTTTAATAGCGGGGCAAGAATGTTGCTGTACCAACCACCACCAGGTGATATTTCAGCCACTGCCATGTCTTCTTGAACTTCAAAAAAGCGTAGCGTTTGCTGAGGGTGACGGTACTCATCACGCAGGCGTTGTTCGGTGGGGCGACCTTCATCTGCTAGGGCATCGATGAGCGCATCGGCTTGCACGAAAGATGAGGCTAATAATGTAACGGAACAAACTAACTGTGTAGCACGCTTAAACATGAGCAAATCCTGTAATGAGTCATTAAACGGACCTAGTGTAGCGTTTTTTTGTACAACACTGAATGCTACGTAGCGTAAATCTGCGCAAGTCAGCCGAGCATGGTCAATAAATGACCATGCTCGGCTGGTTATTTATGCAGATAATTAATGACGGAAGTGGCGCATTCCAGTGAACACCATAGCGATACCATGTTCGTCAGCTGCGGCGATAACTTCGTTATCACGCATAGAGCCCCCGGGTTGGATAACCGCGCTGATACCAGCCGCTGCGGCTGCATCTATGCCGTCACGGAAAGGGAAGAACGCATCAGACGCCATCACAGAACCCGCCACTTCTAAGCCTTCATCTGCAGCTTTGATACCCGCGACTTTTGCCGAGTAAACTCGGCTCATTTGGCCTGCACCCACGCCGATGGTCATGCCGTCTTTGCAGTACACAATCGCGTTAGATTTAACGTATTTGGCGACTTTCCAAGTAAACATCAAATCTTTTAGCTGTTGCTCAGTCGGTTTGACTTTGGTGACAACGGTCAAGTCTTCCATTTCAACCATGCCGAAATCACGCTCTTGCACCAATAAGCCGCCGTTTACGCGTTTAAAGTCATAACCGTCGGTAAGCTGTCCTTGCCAATCACCACAGGCTAACAAGCGTAGATTTTTTTTAGCGGCGACGATTTTAACCGCTTCATCGCTGACGGTGGGGGCAATAATTACTTCTACGAATTGACGATCCACAATGGCTTGTGCCGTGGGACCGTCTAACTCACGGTTAAAGGCAATAATGCCACCAAAAGCGGAAGTAGGGTCTGTTTGATATGCGCGGTTGTAGGCTTCAAGAATGTTGTCACCCAGTGCTACGCCGCAGGGGTTAGCGTGCTTAACGATAACACATGCTGGCTCAGCAAATTCTTTCACGCACTCTAACGCCGAGTCGGTGTCCGCGATATTGTTAAACGACAATTCTTTGCCTTGCAATTGGGTCGCAGTAGCGACTGAGGCTTCTTGAATGTTGTTTTCTACGTAGAAGGCAGCGTCTTGATGGCTGTTTTCACCGTAGCGTAAATCTTGTTTTTTGCTCATTTGAAGATTGAACGTGCGCGGGAAGGCACTGTGCACATGGCCGCAGTCGTCGGCGCAGTCATCACCGTGCTCGTCAGACTCAATCATGGCGCCAAAGTAATTGGCAATCATACCGTCGTATTCCGCTGTGTGTTCAAAGGCCGCTATGGCCAAATCGAAGCGGGTATTGGCGGTAACAGAGCCGTTATTGGCTTGCATTTGCTCAGTCACGCGAGCGTAATCTTTAGCATTGACCACTATAGTGACATCGTTATGGTTTTTGGCTGCAGCACGCACCATAGTCGGGCCGCCGATATCGATATTTTCAATGGCATCTTCTAGGCTGCAATCTTCCTTGGCGACGGTGGCAGCAAAGGGATAAAGATTCACCACGACTAAATCAATAGGTAGAATGTTATTTTCGGCCATAACCGCTTCATCTTGGCCGCGACGGGCAAGAATACCGCCGTGAATTTTAGGGTGTAAGGTTTTTACACGCCCATCCATGATTTCAGGGTGTCCGGTATAAGTAGACGCTTCGGTAACGGTTAAACCGCTGTCTGCCAATAATTTTGCCGTGCCGCCGGTAGATAAAAGCTCAACGCCTTGCTCGGCTAAGAAAGTGGCAAATTCAACGATGCCAGTTTTGTCAGAAACGCTTAGTAAAGCGCGGCGAATAGGTTTTTGAGTCGTCATAGTGTGTTTATCTTCTAGAAAAGGATTAACAGTGATGCCAGGGGCGCGCAGTATAGCGCATACAAAAAGAGCACCCTAGGGTGCTCTTTATATTTTTTCAGCTTAGTTCATGCCGTATTGTTTAAGCTTCTTGCGTAGCGTGCCACGGTTGATGCCTAACATGATTGACGCACGGGTTTGATTGCCGCGGGTAAAAGTCATGATTTCTTCTAACATTGGCGCTTCAACTTCGGCCATTACTAGCTCATACAAATTTTCAATGTCTGTGTTGTCTAGTTGCTTAAGGTACTTATTAACTGCCTGTTTTACAGAGTCACGTAAAGGCTTCTGTGCCTGTGTTTGTGAAGGAGTCGTTACCGTAGTGGTAAAAGGAGAAGTTACATTTTGCTCGAACATATACAATCTTGCTCTTTAGTTAGTCATCGTTAGGCAGCAGGTGATACGACGTGAGTCGCAGATTCGCCTGCCATTTGGTCGAAATAATATGCCAATGTATCGAGTTGCTCTGCAGCTTCATCGATGGCATTGAACTTGGCTCGAAACAACCGCTCCCGGTCATGTTCCGCTAAATACCAACCCACATGTTTGCGGGCAATCCTTGCTCCCATAAAGTCACCGTAAAATTGATGAACATTGGCTACGTGCGCTATTAATATGTCGCGCACTTCGCTTAATGGGGGCGAAGGTAGTATTTCGCCAGTTTGCAGAAAGTGTTGAATTTGGCGAAATATCCAAGGGTTACCTTGGGCACCTCTGCCTATCATCAACGCATCTGCGTTGGTGTACTCCAATACGTGTTTTGCACTGTGCACGCAGGTGATATCACCATTGGCAACTATGGGTATCGACACAGCCTGTTTAATGGCTTTAATTGTGTCGTACTCAGCGTTGCCTTTGTACATACAGGCTCGGGTGCGACCATGAACAGCTAAAGATTGAATGCCGTGTTGTTCGGCGATCTTAGCAATGAGCAACCCGTTGCGATTATCCGTATTCCAGCCTGTGCGTATTTTTAAGGTTACCGGTACCTTTACTGCCTTCACCACCGCTTGAACAATACGTTCAACCAGTTGTGGATCTTGCAGCAGCGCAGAGCCCGCCAACTTTTTATTCACTTTCTTTGCTGGGCACCCCATGTTGATATCAACAATTTGGGCACCATTGTCCACGTTAAACTGTGCCGCCTGCGCCATTAATAATGGATCAGCGCCAGCAATCTGTACTGCGCGAACCCCTTCTTCACCAACATGATCCATACGTTGCTTGGATTTACTTGATCGCCATACATCAGGGTTAGACGAAAGCATTTCAGAAACCACCAAACCAGCACCCATGCGTTTGCACAATTGCCGAAAGGGTCTATCTGTCACACCTGCCATAGGCGCCAGAATCAAATTGTTTTCAAGCTTGTAAGGACCAATCTGCATAATTCAAAACGCGAAATCGCGCAAAAACTGTCCGGTTTGCAAAAAAGGGCGGCAAGTTTACGGTTTTTTTACAGGCTTGGAAAGGCTATATTTTGAACAAATTGTTAGTTTTTTTGACGTTTTGGGCTTGACACTTATAGAACAAGGCGATTGACGAGGATTACACCTTGCAGCTGAGTAATATCTGACCGACTGTGTAAATTAAATGTAGCTAAGCTGGCAGGGTTTGTAACAGAGAAACCCTACCAATACTGGGGGTAAGCGCTGATTTAGAATTTTATCTTGCCGGTTAACATGTCTTTAAACATCACCCAATCACCGATAAAACTATAAAAAGGGTAGGTAAAGGTGGCCGGTTTGTTGTGTTCAAAAAAGAAATGACCTACCCAAGCAAAGCCGTAGCCTAATACAGGAATGAACCATAGCAGGGCCAATTGATTAATCATTACCGCGTATAAGATGAGTAAAATAATCAGGCTAGAGCCGATAAAATGCAAACGGCGGCAAACGGTATTTTGATGTTCACTTAAGTAATACGGATAGAAATCAGCAAAACGTTGGTATTTCTGCGTCATTGGCTTTCCCCTCCCATGTTGTTCCAATAGACTGTGACGTTAGCACGGGCGCAGTCAGAGCAATTGTCCAATAGGCGACAATTAACGTTTTTTCGACGGTTAGCGCTTAAAACACGGCTTGAGTTTACAACAAACGGCCCCACCATTTGTTCATCGACATCATAAGAGATCTGAGATGCAAAATAGCGTAAACATCACCATAGACAACTTTCAGCAAGTCATATTGCAAGACTCAACAACTCAATTGGTTATGCTTGAGTTCTGGGCCCAAGGCTATGAGCCGAGCGAACAATTAGCGCCGGTATTACAAGCGATAGCGCATAAACAAGGTGCAAATTTATTGCATGCTCGGGTGGACTGCCAGGCTCAACCCGATATCACGGCACAATTTGGTGTGCAAAACCTGCCCACCGTTATGCTGATTAAAGATGGCCAACCTATTGATGGTTTTGCCGGTGTTGAAAGCGAAGCCAATATTCAAGCTATGCTAGACAAACACCTACCTAAGCCTCAAGACGAATTGTTTGCTCAAGCGACAGCAATGGCTGAGCAGGCTAATTACCAAGAAGCCTTTACTTTAGTTAAGCAGGCCTTTGATCTGGATCCTAATCGTCCTGACATTAAATTATTGTTAGCAGATTGTCAGGTGGAAGTCGGTCAGGTTAATCAAGCTAAGGAATTATTGGCGACGATTGGCTTGGTAGACCAAGACGGCTATTACCGCTCTATTTTGGGCAAAATTGAATTGGCCGAGCAAGCCGCGGAGTCACCTGAAATTATTGCGTTACAACAAGCGCTGGAAAATGACCCTGATAACTTAGATTTGAAAGTAAAACTAGCCGTGCAACTGCGTCAGGCGAATCAGTTAGAAGAAGCATTAAGCCTAATGCATTCTGTATTGCTGCAAGATCTCAACTTTCAAGATGCCAAAAAATTAATGCTAGACATGATCAATGCCCTACCAGATGGCGAGCCTCTTAAGTCCCAGTATCGTCGCAAGGTTTACAGTTTATTGTATTAACACCCAGGCGCCCTGTTCAGGGTTAGCGGATGCAAAAATAAAATGCCAATGGTGAGAATCATTGGCATTTTTTATTCTGCCTGCTTAGTTGTCGTTAAATGCCTGTTTTACAAAGTCGAAAAAAGCTTCAGCTTTTCGTGTTGCCAAACTGTTTTGCGGGCGCAAGAACCACACGGGGGCTTCTGGAGCAGCGAGCACATTGGGCAGCACTTCAACCAATGCACCACTGGCCAGGCAGCGCTTGATGGCCAGCTCAGATTTAATGCCAATGCCGTGCCCGGCCTGAAGCGCTTGGGTCATGTTGTCTGAGTTAGAAATGGTAAATCGAGTATTCGCATTAAATGTGAATACATTCCCATCGTTATGCAGCAGTTTGAGTTGTTTTTGCCAAGGCAGGCACACAAATCTGTGCTCACTTAACATCTGCACGTCTTTAATCGGTGAATGTAGCCTAAGGTAGTCTGGGGATGCACACAAAATACGCCTGTTGTGCGTGATTTTACGCGCTAGCAATCCAGAATTGGCCAAGGTGCCCACGCGTACGGCGACATCTTGGGCGTCATCGACCACATTGACAAAGTGGTCAGTGACCAGAAAATCCAAGATGACTTTTGGGTATTGCTGTTCGAACTTAGCTAAGTTGGGCAGAATATAAAGTGAGAATATCCATGGTGGCAGGGTCACGCGCAATCGGCCACTGATCCCACTGTCTCTTGCACCAATGGCAAATTCAGCATCATACAGAGCGGCTAGAATATCTCCGACACGCTGATAAAATTCCTCGCCCTCGGCGGAAGGTCGTACGTTACGACTATCTCTGAAAACCAACACGGTACCCAATATGCGCTCGAGTTTCGATAACCTATGGCTGACGGTCGCGGGGGAGATATTCAATGCATTTGCCGCCGAAACCACACCCTTGTTTTCGACTATCGCGACGAATGTCTCTAACTCATTAATTGTGTACACGATGTTTTCCAATTTTAATTTGATTCGAAAATATTAAATCATGTATTCAGTTTTACCTGCTAGGTTTTATTTTTTCTAACCCCATATGCTAAACAAGCAAAATTATTAACTTAGGAAAGACCATGTCACTACACGCGCAAATTGCTCAGTATGACACTCAGAAAGCCATTAACATGCCTAAAGATGTTTTTGATTTAATGGCTAAAGCTACCGATGCCTTAGTTGCAACAGGTATTGCCAATGACGCGCTAACCGTGGGGGATTACGCCCCAGACTTTAGCTTGCCAAATGTCACCGGGGAACTGATTACACTCGCTGAAATGCTGGCTCATGGGCCGGTGGTATTGAGTTTTTACCGAGGAGGCTGGTGCCCCTACTGTAATTTTGAATTACGCGCCTTTCAGAATGTGTTACCTGAAATTCAACAATTAGGTGCGCAATTGGTGGCAATATCTCCGCAAACTCCAGATAACTCATTAACCACCAAAGAGAAGAATGCGTTGGACTATGCGGTGTTAGCGGATGTGGGTAATAAGGTCACAAACGATTACGGCTTGGTCTTTAGTTTAGACGAGCGCCTGCGCCCAGTGTATGAAAAGTTTGGTTTAGATATTCCCGCGACCAACGGCGATGACACTTTTACTTTACCTATGCCGGCGACGTATATCATTGGGCAAGATGGTAAAATTGCCTATGCATTTGTCGCAGAAGACTATACTCAGCGTGCTGAACCCAATGATGTAATCGATATTTTAGCCCAACTTTAAGCAATCAACGGAAAACATAATTTATGAATTCAGTGAAATTAACACGATACGTTTCCATGACCGTACTTTTATTGTCGTTACTGGGGGCTAACTTCATGGCTCATGCTGCGCCAAAACCTAAAGTGCTCATTTTTGATGTGAACGAAACGCTACTTGATTTAGAAACCATGCGTACTTCAATCGGTAAAGCATTAGCTGGCCATGATGAGCTTATCACTTTGTGGTTCTCAACCATGTTACATCACTCCTTAGTGACTACCGTCACAGGCGAGTACCATGATTTTGGTAAAATTGGCGTGGCGGCACTGATGATGGTTGCGCAAAATAACAATATCGAGATCACCGAAGCGCAAGCTATCACGGCAATTAAAACGCCGTTATTGTCTTTACCTGCTCACCCTGATGTAAAATCGGGTTTAGCTGCCTTAAAAGCACAGGGCTACAAAATTGTGAGCTTGACCAATTCATCAAATAAGGGCGTTGAAACCCAATTCAAAAATGCTGGGTTAACCGAGTATTTCGATGAGCGTTTGAGTATTGAAGATATAAAAGTATATAAGCCTGATTTACGCAGTTATGCATGGGCACTTAAGCAATTGCAGGTTAAACCAGAAGAAGCGTTAATGGTTGCAGCCCATGGTTGGGATGTGGCAGGTGCAAAAGCTGCTGGCTTGCAAACTGCCTTTATTGCCCGTCCAGGTAAAGCCTTGTATCCCTTAGCCGCTAAGCCAGATTATGTGGTTAAAGACTTAACTGAGTTGGTCCAAATATTAAAGTAGCGCGTTAAGTAATAAAGAGTGGAGCTAACGGCGACATAGGCCAAGCTTGCGCTTTATTCCATCAGCATGCAGGCTTCTGTATGCTGGTGGTGTTCTACCTGAGACGCTATTAATCTAAGCATTCATATCCGTTATTCCCCACCTTAGTTACCTGTGCATCCGATTTTTAGACATGCTACCGTTTACTCAGATTACACCTAGAGTAATCGTGCATTGCGAAAGCGGCGTTCACTCAAAATAAGAACATTATGCTTAAAATTCTGCTTATCATCCTGTTGGGCCTCGCTATTTGGTTGGGTGTGTGTTGGTATCAAGATAGCCGAGCTACGGCTTTATCCATTCTCAACACAGCACTGAAATTATTGCAGCCGACCGACGTCGTCAAGGACATCCCATTTGCTCAACAACCCTGGCAAACCCTTGATGTTTATTCGAGCTCCATCAAAGACAAACCTGCCCCAGTACTGGTTTTTATTCACGGTGGCGGCTGGAATTGGGGCAGCAAGGATATGTATTATTTTGTCGCTCAAGCCTTTGTCAAACGTGGCTATACCGTAGTTGTTCCCAATTATATTAAGTATCCCGCAGGTCGCTTCCCCGCATTTATTGAAGATGGTGCACAGGCCCTTGCTTGGGTGAAAGCGAATATTGTGCACTATCAGGGGGACCCGCAGCAGATATTTCTAGCGGGTCATTCTGCGGGGGCGCATACCGGGGCATTATTGCTCACCGACCAGCACTATTTAGCTGAGGTAGGCTTGTCTCGTAGCGTCATTAGGGGCTTTGCCGGTATCGCTGGGCCTTATGCCTTTACCCCTGACTCTCCAGAATATATTGCTACGTTTGGACCGGATAATTTCAATAATATGAAAGCTAATCTACATGTTGTTGGCGGTGAGCCGCCTATGTTGTTACTGCACGCTAAAGGGGATAGCACAGTAGGCCAGTTTAATCAGCAGCAGCTCGCTGATGCTATGGCCCTAAAGCAAAGCCCGGTTGAAACAATTTTGTACGGTGAGAATATCGACCACACCAGTATCTTACTTAAATTGCATCCTTGGTTTGCCGGTGACGTTAATGTGGGGCAAGATATCGACCGTTATTTTCAACAAATCATTGCTCAGCCACTCGCGAGCGAGTTAACACTTCACTCACAAGACAGCGCACCCTAATGGTTAAAGAATATTTTGAGCAGGACATTGATGGCACGCATCCATTGGCCGCGTTATCGCGCTGGGATGGTCTGCGGTTTGAACAGTGTCGTTTTGCCGGCTTAGATTTAAGTCGAGGGCAATGGCGTTATTGCATCTTCGACGAGTGTGAATTTACGCGCTGTGATCTATCCATGCTGACGTTGAACAATAGCCAGTTTCAAAGTGCATTATTTGACCATTGCAAATTGCTGGGTATCGACTGGACCCAAGCCGATTGGGCGGCGAATTTGGGGCATTCCCCCATGTTTAAACATTGCTTACTGAATGCAGGCTCCTTTTTTGGTTTGACACTCAATGCCCTGAAAATAATTGACTGCAAAGCCCATGACGTAGACTTCACCGAAGCGCGGTTAAACAACGCCCAATTTGGTGGCAGTGAGTTAGCTCGTAGCCGCTTTCACAATACCGATTTAAGCCAAGCCGACTTTAGCCGAGCACAGGGCTACCATATTGATATTAGGCACAATGAATTAAACAAAGCACGCTTTTCCAGTCTAGAGGCGCTAAGCTTACTCAGTTCATCTGGGATCCTGCTTGTTGATTGAATGTTTGGCACGAATGTTATCCAGATTAGGTATAAAAGAGTAACCATAGATGTTGAATGAATCCGAGGTAATGCGGCGTAATAATGTAACCGTCATTGAATCCGCAGCTGGACCTAAGGTCAAAACGTTATTGTTAGCCCATGGTTTTGGCTGTGACCAAAATATGTGGCGTTTTGTGGCACCGGCGTTAACACAGCATTTCCGTTTGGTGTTGTTTGATTATGTGGGTTCAGGCCGCTCAGATATTTCAGCCTTCTCAATGCAGCGCTATGCCAATCTTGAAGGTTACGCTCAAGATGTTTTAGATATTTGTGAGGCATTGTCGCTGACGAATGTCACCTTGGTTGGGCATTCAGTCAGCAGTATGATTAGCCTGTTGGCTGCCGATAAACAGCCTGATTATTTTGAGCGGATCGTGATGATCTGCCCCTCTCCTTGTTTCTTGAATATTGATGCAACCTACCAAGGGGGATTTGAGCGTGATGACTTAGATGAGTTGCTCAATCTCATGGATAAAAACTATATGGGCTGGGCCAACTATTTGACTCCCTTAGTGATGGGGACAGGTAACGACAATGCCTTGTTAAGTGAACTTAATAGCAGTTTTTGTTCGACCGATCCTGTGATCGCTAAAACGTTTGCCAAAGTGACCTTCTATTCTGATTACCGACATATATTGCCTTTAGTAGGGTGTCCGGTCTTAGTATTACAGAGTGAAAACGATGCCTTGGCATCTGAGCAGGTTGGCCAATATGTGGCACAGCATATTCCCCAAGCGAGTTATCTTTGTGTTCCAGCCAAAGGACATTGTTTACATATGACCGATCCAGACACAGTTGTCGAGTCAATCGAAGCGTTTTTAAATGTCGCGTGTCATCATGTCTAATGCATTTACCCAAGACGACTTTTTATGCGGCTGTTTGGTCGCAGACAGTGAGCGCAAAATTGTATATGTGAACGGGTATTTCGAACGTGAATGGGGATGGACCTCAGCTTTACTTCTAGGCAAGAATTCGGATTCATTATTTACGCGTTCGTCTTATATCTTTTACGAAAGTTATATTGTGCCTGTGTTAAGCATTCAAAAACGCTTCGATGAAATACAGCTGGCCCTGCTGAGTGCGAAGGGGGAGCGTATTCCGGTGATCGCCAATGCGCGTTTAAACAATGAACAATACTTAACGTTTTGGAGCCTGTTTAGTGCTACTAAGCGAGACAGGTTATACGAGGAGTTGGTTGAAGCACGTAATGCTCTTCATGAGCAATCGTTAGCGCTAAAGGCATTATCTATTACCGACGAGCTAACCGGCTTACTCAATCGCCGGGAAATAAAACATCGGGCAGAAGTCATTCTTAATTAGCCAAGCGGACACTTAAGCCTATGTCGTTGCTGATGGTGGATGTGGATCATTTCAAACGTATCAACGATAACCATGGCCATCAACAAGGAGATGAAGTATTGCAAGCCTTGTCTCAAGTGTTGCAACAAGTAGCACGAGATTCTGACATTGTAGGGCGTTTTGGTGGCGAAGAATTTGTCTTGATCTTGCCCAATACCGATGCAGCCTGTGCCCAAGTATTTTGTCAGCGCTTACACAAGGGGATATCAGCAATGCAGGTCACTGGTGGGCCTATTACCGTCAGTATTGGGATCAGTAGTGAATTAATCGGCCAAAAAACTACCTTCGAGTATTTTGTGAGACTTGCTGATGCGGCACTGTACCGCGCCAAATTGGCGGGACGCAATCGCAGTGTGTTGTACAGTGAGCACGATAGCGGTCAGTAAAAATGTTGATAGAGTCTGTAAAAAGCACCTAATTTTTATCCCTTCCGCTAGGTATTCAGTTCGACATTATTAAAATAGTTATCATCCTCCCCCAAAATAGCGACTATTTTTTGTTGTTAACTGGCTGATTTTTAAGTTAATAATTTATTTTATTCGGTGATGCTTGCTGATTAAACGCTATGACATACAAACAGGAACCGTTATTGCACTGAGCGTTTATATCCCAGGGCTATTTGGCCTTTCCTAAGTATTAAACGTAAGCAAAGAGAGTAAGCATGAAAGTCTTGTTATCCCTGACCGCCATTATCACATTAGCCGCAGGCAGCGCGCTGTTAAGTGCTCAGGCAGATGAAAGCGTATTGTCGATAGATAAAAAAACTGCAGTGCTAAGCGCGCCAGTTGAGGTCACACGCCTTGAGACCAAATTGCTCGATGGGCAATATGACTTACGTGATCGCAATACTAAATTGCGGGTTGAGCGGGCGGTGCATTATTTTACTATCGCTCGCAAGCATGCGGATTCAGGTTGGTATAAAGAAGCGTCAGAACAGGCCAATCGTGGGTTGTCTTTGCTTGAATTAAATAATATGCAGTATCGACAGGGGGTTGAAGTGCAAATGTAATTTGCATTTGTGCACGGTATTTATCTACTAAACGGGGTCATCCATAGCGTTGGGCTACAATTGCTTATACAAACAGCTAATAAAGAGTAACCAGAAACAAGCCGCCACCAACAGGTCTCTATTCTCGGCAACGGGAGTGCCAGCCCGGTGCTCCCTACATCGTCCTACTTTTCAACATCCATGGGGAGCCATTTAATTTCCCTTGCTACACACTTTCTACACATATTGTCTAATCGTTAATCAATTATATGCATGTTACCGTCTTGCCATTAAAAACAGATGCTAAATTTAATCTGTAACCTATTGAATATAATCAATTTGGTGACAGTGTTTTAGGCCTTAATTAACCACTAAGTATATATGTGAGTAACTATGAAAACCTTATTGTCATTGACTTTAGTGCTCACTATAGCCGCAGGTAGTTTTTTACTGAGTGCTCAGGCCGATGAAAGTGTCTCGACCTCAATGAACACGATTGTCGCTTCGCCGCTCTTTCCAGCGTTACAGCAGCTTAAAGCTAAGTTAGAAGAGAGTCAGTATGACCTATCAGATCGCAATACTAAGCTTCGTGTTAAGCGGGCTTTGCATTATTTTTCTGTGGCACAAAAACATGCGGACGCTGGTTGGAGCAAGATGGCATCGGACCAGGCTGCACGAGGGTTGTCGCTGCTGGCGTTGAGTAACATGCGCTACGTGCAAGGTACTAGCGTAAAAATATAATTTGCGCTAACTTTATGGCCTGTTGCCACTACAGCATGCACTTCGTGCACTTATGAGCTGAGCTCACTTATGGCCTTCGGCCACGTCATCCATGACGTACTTTCAAACCCTCGTCCAGAGGGCTCGAGTAACTTCTTTTCAACAGCTAAAAGAAGTCATCAAGAAAAGCCGCCCTCCAGCAAGCCTCTATTTCCTGTGCGTCTCGACTAACACTGGTCGTGAAAACGCGTTCCCGACGGGGCTTTCACTCAGATTGCATCCACGCAATCTACCCAGAGTTAACCTTCGATGCTCGGAGTTTCTTGAGTCGGGGAAAGACAAGGGCAGCGACTTTGTCGCCAAGGCATGGCTGTGCTTGTCTATGGTCGTTGATCATACTCGTTCTATACTGGCTGGGGAGTTATCCCAAGGCATGTTATTGGATATGACGAGAAACTTGCTCCTTGTTCAGCGATGCCAGAAGTTAAATTACCAAACGGGAGTCAAGCTGGGTGACAGTGATAATAGGGCATTAAGCGTTATTTGGGCCATACTTCAAGCTGCTGAAATCTTACTGTTGTGTTGCTGTCGATTGCTGGGCCTTATCCCTGTGTTTATATGACAGAGCCTGAGTCAAGGTGATAAAAATGAGCGTCAACGGAGGTAAAAAGATGATTCTTTGGTTTAACTCTTCTATGGATAATTCCCTCATAAAATACTGATCTTGGGTATAACGAATGCAAAGGGGTGTGTTGATGATTACTGGCGGTTGTTTTTGTGGTGATATCACTTATGAGTTTGACGGAGCGTTGCGAGATGCGCGTTCTTGTCATTGTTCTCGCTGTCGTAAGGCGTTTAGTGCCCAAGCTTCGGCTTATGCGTTAGTCGATGCGAATACTTTTCGCTGGCTGTCCGGCGAGCATCTTCTTACTTCCTATTTAAATGCTGATGGTTATGGAGTGCAGTTTTGCAGTCAGTGCGGTTCGACGCTTTGTGGTGTGTTTGAGAAAACGGTTCATGGAGTAACCTTGGGGTGTGTTGATGGCGACCCAAAGGTAGAATTGGCTCGGCATATCTTTGTTGGGTCAAAAGCGTCTTGGGAAACCATTGCGCAGGGTACGCCACAATATGAAGAACATGTACCCGTTACGACTTAGCATAATGCTAAGGTTGATAATCGTGGTATCTTTGTCGTCATAAAATGGGCAGCAGGGCTTGCTTGGTGCTCGACGATTTTCGAAAAAAGGTATGCGACATGATTAACACCAAAATATACAAAGCGGTTTATAACCTGTCTGAGAAGCTAATGGCGGCAGCTGAAAAAGAAGATAGAGTTGCGTTTGATAGGCTCTATGCTGAGCTTGAGGCTGTATGTGCCGAGCATGAAAACACCCCTAAAGATCACCCGGAGCAGTGGGAAACTTTGGCTGACTTTACCGAAGATTTAGCTGATGCTGTGGTGGTTTATCAAAAAGCCTTAGATAAAGCGATTGCGATGAATTCCAAAGATCATATGTCTTCTATCGCGTTTTCGATGGCGAAATTACAAGTCGAACTGAATGACAAAGGGTCGGCGATTAAGAATCTTCAAGCGGCGAAAATCAGTGCTAATAAAATTGAAGATAAAGAACTTAAAACAGAAATTGATGAATTACTTGAGTCATTATTGATGGCTTAAGCCCGTTAAGTGGTAAATCGAGGTCTGATGAATCAAATTAACCCCAAAAATTACTCAACAGTAAATGGACCGCGATAACACCTAAAAATAAAGAGAAACACTTTATCGTCACGGACATGGAGTTTGATGAGGAAGGCTTGGTGCTGTCATGTTGCATTGAGGCGATTATGTCAAAGCGGACTATTAGGCTGAACTGGCATGACTTGAAAGATACCCGCCATTGGGCCCAAGGCTGGAAGTAGCGCTACTCAGCAAAAAACACCCCATCACGTGAGTGATGGGGTGTTTTTATTTAGTACTTGTATTCAATGCCCATTATAGTCTGGGCACAGACTGTAATGGGTCATGTACCGCTGTTGTGTCTTAGCTGGTGCTTTTTTGTAGCGCACGCATTTGGTCGTGATTGCGCTTCATGTCGGTCAACACATTGTTTAGCGCCATAGTGCACGCTGCGGGTTGGTCTTCTTTTAACGCGTCACGTAAGACTGCTAATATCTTATCTTCCACTTCTTCTAACTGACTAACATAGGTGTGGTCGCTATTAGAGGTGAGCGAGCTGATGACACTGGTGTACATATTTCTGATATCGACACTCACGGCATTGTCATCTTCGTATTCGCCTTGCTGGGCAACGGCGAACGGCTGTAAAGTGGTGATGGCTGCTTGTTTGTCGCTGATCATTTTCTCGAAGACTGCTTTAACACTTTGAGAGTCGACCTTTTTGATGGCGTCTGAATAAAACTCGATGCCGCCGTTCAGCACCTTGATAATCGATGATACTTTTTCAACATGATTTGGATTAGACATAGATTACTCCTTTGTGATTAAACTTATTGTCCCGTCAGAGGGTTGCTCTGAGTTAACCTAGGTATTGCAATGGCTGTACCAATTAGCCTAGCGGCATGGAATAATCTTAATTTATTGAAATCTAAAATTAATTACATATAGAACAGTGGCTTAAGGTCCCATTCTGTAAGGTTTTCTTTCAACTACAAGCGACTGAATGATATTTTGTACGGGTTTATTTTTACACCAAGTAAAGATTGCATGTGGTCTTGAATAAACTACTCGGGTGATACAGTCGGTGTGATAGGGCTGTGGTTGAGCGGGGCTCATTCGGTCCTTTTGTCACCGGAAAAGGATGAGTCAAACGAAAAAAGCACCTTAGTGACCCAAGGCGCTTATCAACTAGCATGTTGACTATCTTGTCAGCAGCGAGTTTGTTCACTGGTGGCCGCTGACTTTATCTAAACCCGTTAATCCTGTGATGGGTCCGCACTGGTAGTCGAGGGAGAGTCTGTTTTTGTCGCGCTTTGCGGATCAAAATTTGCGCTGTTGGCGCCGCTGGCCTTATTACTATTTTCGTTGCTAGTCTTATCATTACCAGCAGTTTGCTGGTTGGCTAACATGGCGTCGAGCTTTTCACCGCCTTTGGCCCCAAAGTCCAACGTACGAATGGGGAAAGGTATCAAGAAATCGGCTTCATCTAGGGTCTTTTTAATCAAGATCACCGCTTCATGGCGAGCGGCCATAAAGCCGGTATCGCCTGGGTAATCTATCCAAAACCACACCAACAAATTAATACAGCTGTCGCCGAAGCTTTCTACATATACTGCGGTTTCTTCTTTTTTGATGACAAAATCGCACTGGTTGATTTTTTCGGTCAAAAGCTTCGATGCGGCTGCGGGGTCGTCGCCGTATGAAATGCCCACTGGAATTTCTAAGCGGCGAACACCAAGGGTGGAGTAATTGGTGAGAATATTTCTAAATAATATCTTGTTAGGTATAACTTCAATCTGACCAAAGAAGGTTTCGACTATGGTGTTACGTAAGTTGATCGCACGCACGTTACCAAACACACCTTCTGCTTGTACAACATCCCCCAGCTCGAAGGGTTTGCGGATACCCATGGCAATACCGGCGATGAGGTTTTCGGTCATATCTTGAAAGGCGAAACCAATGGCTAAGCCGACAATACCGGCCCCCGCTAATAGGGACGTGACCGTGCCGGATAGACCTAAAAATTCCAGCGCGATAAATAGTCCGGTACACATGACAATGACTTTGAAAATAGAGGTAAATAAATCGGCTATTTGCTTTGAGTCTAGCGCTCGGTGTAAACCTTTACGCAGCATTTTACTGAGTACTCGGGCGAGAACAGAAAACACTATGGTAATGAGAATTGCCACTACAAAATTTGGCAAGTGGGCGATGGTTTGCTCAAGCCAGCTTTGTAACTTGTCGTTGATCAATGAAGAAAATTCACCGAGAGCGTTAAATTCCATGATGTGATCCTAAATGTGTAAAAATGAAAAAAGCGAGTACCAAAGGTACTCGCAAAAGGGAACGCACAATCTGTGCTGCCGCTAAACTAGTTTGCTTGACGTAAATTTTCGGCAAGTTGCTCGGCATCAAATACGGTCAATGGCGTTTTAGGCTCTCCTTTACCCATGGTGATGAGCAAGGATGACAAGACGTTTTCTTTTACTTGCTTAGTGGTGACTGCACCACCAGCGTAATTTGGTGAGCTAGGCGTCGCACAGCCAAGCAGCCCGCAGCTCGTTTGACCAGATACCGGTTTTATCGTACTTGGTCCGACTCGGGTCACACCTTTGGTTTCTACGTCAGTTTCACTATCCACTATGGTGAACCAGTCGTAGCCTTGGGCAGTGGTTAACTCGGCAGCATGGAGTAGGGCAAAATCTTTGGCTGCATCTTTATCGGTATTCTTGTTGCCTTTGAACAATACGCGGTATTGATTTTCACTCAATTGGATATGGCTATAGCCGTTGGCACCTTGCTCTGAAGCGACCTGATAGTGGGTAGGTGGAACAGTTGAACAACCGAACAAGCAAAGACAGATCAAACAGAGGGTGAGAGTGGGTTTCCACAGAATGTAATCGGGTAATAGGTTCATTAGCAGTGCTCTTTAAGGTCTTTTCTGAGGCTGTGTAATACAGCTTACTTAATTTTATATATTGGCTAATTCAATATTGAGGCCAACTCTGCAAGCCTTAATTTATAAGGGGATAGAGGGGTAACTGTTTTTTCCTAAGCAAAAGTTACTGCTGTAATGGTAAAAAGTGCACACCCCTGTTTGAGCAATCTGCAAAGTTTATAAATGGTAAAGGCAAGATAAAAAAAGGAAAACGTCCAGCTTTCCCTTTGGTGTCTTTAAGTTCACTACGCCAGCATTATTGCTGTGGCGCAATTAGCATAGTCAGTGAACTGGGATTTATGCGTATATCGAGGGCTTCATCTTGGTACGTTTCGCCATCAATCACATAATTAAGCGGTTGTTCGGCGTTAATTATGATCTTTTTGATACGCTGATGATGAACATTTTTATTTTCTGCATCCACGAAGACATTTGGCACTATCAGTTCTGACAGACTAAACATATGTTCGCTCATTGAGGTTTGCGGGGGGATCCAGGTAAGGTCTAATTGCCCGTCTTTGGCATCCGGCTCGCCACCCCCCTGCGCAAGTACTGTTGTGAAGGGAGCGGCATTTGCCACCACTAAGCTGCAGACTGACAGCGACTGTTGTGCCCCATCGTCTATAGTGACAAGTAGATCAAGTGAGTCATTCGTATTTACTGCTTCCCAAAGGGCTTTAATGTATGCCATTTGTCCGCCTTGGTTTTTTTCATCGCGATCAGCGCCTTCAATCATTTTCTGTTCGAACCCCACGGCTGTGACTAATAACATCAGCCGCTTGTTGCAACTAGCGGTGTCGATTTTTGTCGCTACGCCACTCTCAATATGCTCACAGGCAACCTCGATAGGCATGACTTTTGAACGAGTGCCGAACAGAGCGTGGGCGAGGGCGTTCGCTGTGCCCATGGGAATAATTGCAAAATGCACATTGGTATCGACTAATACAGACGCCACTTCCGTTAGCGTGCCATCCCCACCACATGCGATTACCATACTAGCGCCTGATTCAACTGCCTGTTTGGCCAATGTTTCAGCACTGATGTCTGGCGTGGTTTCAACTATTTTAAGCTGCATGGAAGCAGACAAGCGTTGCTCAATGAACTCACGGTTCTCTGGCCATTTGCCAGCCCCAGATACTGGGTTTGCAATTAACCAAGTGGGTTCTTTGGGTGTCAGTTTGCCTTGCTCGAACACCTTACATAGCGCCCTTAATTGATGGGAATTCAGCCGTGCTGTTTCGCGTACATCTTGGATTTTAGCGATTGCTTGGCGTACGCTCATCTGAGGATTTTTACTGAGGATGTATGCCGCCATAACGAGCACAGAACGCCCACGACCAAGGGCACAATGCACTACCACCCCACGTTTCGCACGTCTTTGGTTGTCTATCCAATTAACCGCACTGAGTAAATCCTCTTCATTTGGGCTTTGGTGATCCAGCACCGGCACATTCAAATAAGCTAGTTCTTCGGATGTGGCGGTCCAATCTAAACCGTCAAATTCTGCAGTTACATCTAGGATGGCTTTAACGTTTTGCCCTTGCAGATATTCAACGTCACTGGGGAATAATCGGCAGGCAAGATATAAATCGTCGTCGATTTTTTGGATCGCCGGTACTTTGTCATGTTTTCTTGCCCATGCATTATACAGTTGTACACCGACGAGGAAGGGAATGAATAACCAGCGCACGTAGAAGGGAATACTGCCGTCTTGTTTTTTGCGAAATATGGCCGGTTTTTGAAGTAAATAGGCACTGCCCACGGCCGTTAAAGACAAACCAATCCACGCCAGCGGGATAGCCATAAACACGCTTTGGCTAAAATAGGCGAGTAACAAAGCGGCCAATGCACCACCGAGGTAATATTTTACGATAAACATGCTGGGGTTCCTTTACGATGATTTTTCTAGCGCTTGCCCTTGATCACAAAATACACACCTGCTAAACCAGCCTAGGCCTCAGGTTAGGGGCTTAGGCTGGACGATTGACGATTAAATGCTTTTGGTTCCGCGAATAGGATAATCATTTTTACGGGTGTATCCCAAGCCTGAAACCAACATTTTAAGATCAGGTCGCACAAAGGGGCTGTTGGCAATTTCTAACACTTGCAGCTTGTTATCGCTGTTGATGACAAATAAACCAGGCTCTGGGAATGCATGGTCTGTTTCAGCATCGGAGGTCGGCTCAGACACATACAGGCCAAGTTGTTTCATATGCTCCATGCTTAGGCCTGCATACACTGGGAATGCGACGGACACATCATCGAGTTTTTTATTTAGCTGGTCTACTGAGTCAGCCGAGACCGCAACGATGTCGATGTTGATGTCCTCAAACTGAGTGCGCATTTCTTGTAGCGCGGTAAGGTACTTGCTACATGCTGGGCAGTGCTGGCCCCGGTACACGACGACCATAGTCCAATGATCTGTGGCGTTTGCTGCGACTAAAGGGACGGTTTTTCCTTTCGTGTCTTGCACTTGGATAGTCGGAAATGTGCTGCCTGGTATTAATTTTTCAATATTCATAGTTATCCTCTTGGTACAAAGTTAAATGGAAGACTGGTTAATAAATCCTTTTTGCCAGTAACGCATCACGCTGATTGCTGGTCGCGCATTTCTTGGCGATAATTTGACGCCAATTGATCTTTCTGAGTTTCGTTTAACACTTTGCCTGCCATTTGGAAGAACGTTTGCTCTTCGTCATCCAAGTGATGAAGCACCAAATGCTGCAGGGATTTCATATGAACCAACCATGCGGATGAACTCATATCAGTTTTTTCTAACTTTTCGATCAGTTCATCAATCTCGTGATGCTCAGCAATAGCATGACGAGATTGATCCGCCATGTCGTCAGACTTCATCAATGGCGCATAGAAATAACGCTCTTCAGCTAAGGCGTGATTTTCCAACGCTTCTTTTAACTCGGCAAAGGCCTTTATGCGTCTGTCGCTTTTACCTGAGGTGTTGAGCAGCTCATCCATTAAATCACGTTGTACATTATGGTCTTTACGTAACGCTTCAAAAATTTTCATTTTGTCTTCCTCTTCTGGCTCACAATCGTCATATTGTCTTTAACAATGCGAACATCGTACCAATAAAGCTAGTGTGTAATTGTCTGATATACTTAAGTTTAATTAGATACATGCACGAATGCAGGGCGATTTGGTGGTAAAAATTACACGGGGGTAGTAGTTCTTTCTGCTTGCCGAGAGAAGGTATATTGGTCGAAATAAGTAAGTTTGCGTATTAGCTTTCATCCAATACATTTTACCCGTAATAAACAATGTGCAAGGCTTGCTTGTAAGGAGAAATAACGATGAAAAACGTCATGTCGGCGTATATTGGGGGATTACTTGGTTTTCTGATACTCGATGGTCTGTGGCTTGGACTGATTGCTAAAGACAGTTACACCCAGGCGATGGCAGGCTTAATGCGCAGTGAAGTGCATATTTGGCCTTGGGTGGTATTTTACAGTCTCTATTGTTTGGCGATTGTGCAATTGGTCATTCGGCCGCAATTTTCTGCTCGTCAGGGCAAGGGGGTATTGCTAAACGGGGCCGTACTGGGCGCAGCATCATACGGTGCATACAATATGACAAATTATGCATTGCTCGCAGACTGGCCACTGGGCATTAGTTTGCAAGACTGGGCGTGGGGAACAGTGGTGACCAGTTTTAGCAGCTATTGTGGTTGGCGTGCACAGCGTTTGGCCTCCTAGTCACGAAGGCGTAACCTAAATAAGCAGGCCACAAACGGCCTGCTGGGATGACACCTTATTTATTGAGTTTGCGAATGTGGCTGTAATTGAGTAGAGCAACAAAGACCGATCCGCCAATTGCGTTGCCCAATAGCACCACCGACAGGGCACCTATCATACTCACTAGGGCGATTCTATCTGAAGTGAAGTAACCGACCAATAGCTCAACAGAACCCGCGATAGAGTGATGTAGCCCGCCTAAACCGATAACGAAGGTAACAATGTAAATACACAGTATTTGGCTGGTGGTTGAGTGGGTCGATAGTATGGTCCACGCGCCTAATGCCATTAACCAACCTGCTAATGTGGCACTGATCAACAAGGTAAGGGGAGAATACGACAGTATATGCTCAGCAATAATCAAATAACCGCTGCTAGCGTGTATGACTTCATCACTCATAGCCAGCAGCCCAGCGCTGAATATACCGCCTATAATATTCCCCGCGATAACAATGCCCCATAGGCGAAACATGCGAAAAATGCTGATCCGTCGATCCAAAATTGGGTAGAAAGCGGTAGCTGTGTGTTCAGTAAAAAGTTGCGTGCGGCTTAATATACACATCACAAAACCAAGGGGATAAACCAAGGCCACTAAGACACGGTTGAAGCCACTGGTTAAGTCGCCAACGATTGTAGTCATGACGCCGACCGCTAACACGGTAAAACAGATGATCATGCCCGCCGCTAGCGCTGACATAAAAAGCGACATAGCTGGACGTGCCAGTTGTTCAACCCCTTCATCTATGGCTTTTTCAAGAATATCATCTGGATGGCGAAACGTTTCATCTACACGTTTGACGATGACCGAAACATATTCTTGGCTTTCTCGGTTACGTTCTTTGGTGCGCTCCCGGGTATTTTCGCTAAACAATAGCTCCCCGGTGGAAGAAACGATTTTTGATTCATGGTCATGTTCCCCGTGCTCTAAATCGTCATTCATCATCTTCTCCTTGATATTCATAAGTTAGTGTTTCACCCACCAGATAAGCACCACCACTAAGGTGAGTACAATGGCGGTGGGAATTTTATACTTTTTAAAAATAGCTTCTGCTTGGTTACCAGCCAGTTTTACCAACAAGGCCAGCCCAAAATAGCGGATTGAGCGAGCAATTAAAGTGGCGAGTAAAAACATAAGTAACGAGTACTTAGCCGCGCCTGCTGCCAGCATCGCTATCTGAAATGGAATGGGGATAATGCCCACCGACAATACGTACCAGAATCCTTGTTCTTGCATTTGTGTTTTGACGTTTTCTAGCTGCTGAGGGTCTGAAAACCAATTGGCGATTTGTGCGGCAAATTGATCAAATAGAAAGTAGCCAACCCCATAACCAATGATGGCGCCGAATACACAGCCCAAGGTAGCTAAAAACGCTAGAAACCAAATCTTTTCCCGCTTGGCTTGCATCAGGGGAATAAGGACTGCTTCAAGGGGAATAGGTACAATAATGGATTCTAAAAATGAGGCGATGACCAGTGCCATGTACATATTTTTAGATTCGATAAACTGTTTCGTTTTACGTTTTAAATAAGCGACCATGGACGTCCTGTTTCAAAAGCTTGGCGTTACGGGAAACCAAGGAGATAAACTCAAAGTGAGCAGTGTGACTTTGCAGGATATATACCAAGGGCAGGAGCAGCAGGATGTAATAAAAATCCCGTTAAACAATTAACTTAGAATCTATGCGCGAGGCCCTACAGAATAAAGGATACAGGAGGGGGGCTGGCCGCAATTTCAACTTTAGTGACCCATTGATAGGGTTGATCCGTCTATTCCATGCACAGTGCTGATACTGTCCATCAGTCTTTTTTGACGGGCTTTTTGCAAAATTTACTGACCGGCGGCGGCAATAGTTTGTGAGCTAGGTTGCGAATATTAACTAGGCTCAGGTTTATGCAGCATTTTGCCTAGCGGCATGCTGTTTAGTGATCTGTCGCAAGGTCAGAATGCCAGATATTGTCGAAACGAAGTAAGGCACGATAAACGTCAGTATCAAATTGCCCCACAGAATAGGCGCGCGGCCTATCAATCCGTCATATTGATTGATGACGTTTAGAATTAAACCCACTAGTAGGGCAGTTACTAACGAACGTCTGACTAACGCTGGGTTAACCAGCTGATTCAGTAGACCTATATTTCTATTTAACCAACGCGTATTCCTCGGATCCTGCTCACAATCAAGAGACCGTCATTAGGCTATTTTCTTTTCAATGGGCTAGTTGTTAAATTGTATTTTACATTCTGGTGGTCAAAGCTTGCTACTTTCAAGTGACTAATCAGCTCGGCTGGTACGGGTAATGATATAACAAAGCTGGCTATTGGCATGCTATTGCAAGGATGGGGGCAGGGTTAAAACCATGCTTCGCATTGCATTTAACCCACAGTTAATTCACACTCCGGCGCTTGGCGAATAAAGGGCATCAAGATGAGTGACAAAGCAGTGAAATCGGGCGTCTTATTCGCAATAGCGGCGTATACCATGTGGGGTATAGCCCCAATGTATTTCAAGTTGTTGGGCCAAGTACCCGCAATGGAAATTTTAATGCATCGCATTATCTGGTCTGTGCTCGTATTGGTTTTGCTGGTGGTTGTGACGGGCAAGATTGACAAGGTCAAGCAAGCTATTCTCAACCCCAAGGTGATGCAGGTTCTGCTTATTTCTGGTGTGTTGCTTGCCGCTAACTGGTTTATATTCATCTGGGCAATTAATAATAACCACTTATTGGATGCCAGTTTAGGGTATTACATTAATCCTCTTTTAAACATATTTTTAGGTCGGCTCTTTTTAGGTGAACGACTCAGGCGTTTACAAAAAGTGGCGGTAGGATTAGCGTTGACAGGTGTACTGTTTTTTATTGTCAGTTACGGGCAGTTGCCTTGGGTCGCTCTCGCCTTGGCAGTCACTTTTGGTATTTATGGTCTATTACGTAAGCAGGTCGCTGTGGACTCACTGCCCGGCTTATTAGTCGAAAGCTGCTTGTTGCTACCCCCAGCGATTGTATATTGGATTTGGTTTGCAGGGGAGTACAGCAACATGCTGAGCAATAATTCTGGGTTAAACATTGCACTTATCTGCGCGGGGATCGTAACCACCGCACCTTTGTTATGTTTTACCGCCGCCGCTAAACGCATTATGTTTTCTACCTTGGGCTTTTTTCAATACATCGGCCCGAGCATCATGTTTGTGCTCGCTGCAGTGGTATACGATGAGCCGCTGGATAATAGTAAAATAGTGATGTTTGCTTTTGTATGGCTAGCCTTGGGTCTGTTTAGTTTTGATTCGCTGCGCCAATACCGCAAGGTGAGAAAGGCACTTAAACACGCACAAAGCGAACTGACCAGCTAACTGGCACGGATGGGATCGTGTTCTACACGGTTGCGTCCCGTGTTTTTTGCTTGATACAGATATTCGTCGGCCTTGCGCAGCATGCCATTAACGCCACCATGCTCCAGTGCTGTGACGCCAATACTGACAGCGCAATGGAATACTTTCCCTTCAAACTTGAACTCGATATCGGCTAAGGCCTGACGAAAGTCGTCAAAAATTTTCACCGCTGTTTGCAGGCCAATGTTGGGCATAAATACACAAAATTCCTCGCCGCCAAAACGAGCAGGGATATGCTGACTAAAGGTGCTCGACACTAATTTGGCAATTTCTCTGAGGGTATAATCACCGCAATCGTGGCCATAGGTATCGTTGATTTTTTTAAAGTGATCGATATCGATAAGGGCTAAGCACTGACAAATAGGCGCTAACTGCGTGGCGGCAGCGACGCGTTCAAAGAAGTGGCGACGATTAGGCAGGCCGGTTAAAAAGTCTGAATTAGCGGCGCGTCGAATTAGCTCAATATTCTCTATGTATTCAATGTTTTGCATAATTCTGCACAGGAACTCCTCCTGGCCATAGGGCTGCGCTAAGTAATCGTTAGCACCGCTTTTAATAAAACGCGCAGATAAGCCGGTATCCCCGCTATCTGCTAAACCAATCACGGCAATATCCTCTTTCTTTGCTCGCTGGCGAATTTCACTGACTATCTTGATACCACTGCTATCGGGTAAGTCGTTAGCCATTATGACCAATTTAATATGATTATAGCGGGTGAGGGATTCTAGGCCTTGTTGACCGGTCATCGCTTCGTACGTCATAAAATTATGACGACGCAATAATGAGGTAATGCGATTGCGACTGACCCGAGCGCTATCGACCACCAATACCCCTAGGCTTTTGTTTTTATGCTGACGACTGAGCAATACGCTTAAATATTCATACACTTGCTCATTTTCTTTGAGAATGTAATCAATGACGTTTTTGTTGAGGATCCCGGCTCGGGTATCGGCATCTAAAGATGCGGTGGTGACGATAGTGGGTAAAAACGACGCTAGGGTAAAATCAATCGCCTGACCGACGGGCGCATCAGGCAAGCGGTAATCGACGACTGCGCATAAAAAATCTTCCGGGGCAGAACGCGAAAAAACATGTTGCGCTGCGGTCAAGCTGGTGGCTCTGACCGGAGTTAATTGGGCCTTGAGTATTAAACTGGCAATGACGTCTAAGCTGTGTTCGTTGTCGTCAATGATCAGTACTTTTGGGCGCATAAAACGAGTTTACCTTTTAGCTAATACCAAGGGGTGGTTAACGCTATTGTTAACCACATAGTAGCCAGTTAAAAGGATAAAGCTTTTATATTTTGTCTAATTTTGCGAACGAGAGTACCAGCCACTTACTGCCTACGTCATCAAAGTTGACCTGAACGCGGGCGTGCTCACCACTGCCTTCGTAGTTGAGTACGGTACCTTCACCAAACTTACGGTGGGCAACTCGTTCACCCAATTTAAAGCCTGTTGAATCAAACGCAGTGTGGCTGGCCGAGGATTGAAAGCGGCTTTGCATGGGGCGTGAAACCGTTGCTTTGGTGCGCAGGCGCACCTCTTCAATGTATTCCGTGGGTATTTCTTTGATAAACCGTGACACTGTGTGGTATTTGTCTTGCCCGTATACTCGGCGGCTCTCGGCATAGGTGAGGTAGAGCTTTTGCATGGCGCGGGTCATTCCCACGTAACATAAGCGTCGCTCTTCTTCTATTTTACCCGGCTCATCGTTGCTCATTTGGCTAGGGAACATCCCCTCTTCTACGCCAACCAATAACACCATAGGAAATTCAAGTCCCTTGGCTGTATGTATGGTCATCATTTGCACCGCGTCTTGGTGTTTGTCTGCTTGAGCATCGCCTGCTTCAAGCGAAGCGTGGGCTAAAAAGGCAGATAGCGGCGACAAGTTCTCCGCTTCTTCTGGTGGAGAAAATTGTTTGCAGGCGGTGACCAATTCCTCTAAGTTTTCGATACGGGCTTGAGCTTTTTCGCCTTTTTCGGCTTTGTACATGGCGTATAAACCAGAATGCTTAATGACGTAGTCGGCCTGTAACTCTAACGCTTGCGATTGGGTTTCTTTTTGTAACTGCAAAACCAAATCGATAAACGCTTGCAGCGCATTTGCGGCACGCCCGGATAAACGTTTTTCACGCAATAGCTGTAAACTTGCTTGCCACATGGACAGTTCGTTTTCTTTTGCTTGTTCGCGTACTTGGGCAAGGGTTTTATCACCAATGCCCCGAGTCGGGGTATTGACCACACGCTCAAAGGCTGCGTCATCGATTTGCTGATTGATGATACGCAAGTAGCCTAACGCATCACGTATTTCCTGGCGTTCGAAGAATCGCAAGCCACCGTATATGCGATAGGCCACAGATTCTTGCAAAAGCGCTTCTTCGAGTACTCGGGACTGGGCGTTATTGCGATATAAAATCGCGCAGTCACTCAGGGCGTAACCTTGGGTTTGCCAATCTTTGATCCGTGACACCACGAAGCGCGCTTCATCGAGCTCATTAAAACCGGCATACAAAGAAATAGGCTCGCCATCGACACCTTCAGTCCACAGCTCTTTGCCGAGTCTGCCCTGATTGTTGTCTATAACGGCGTTGGCCGCTTTAAGAATATTGCCAGTAGAGCGGTAATTTTGCTCTAGACGAATGGTTTTAGCTTGGGGGTAGTCCCGTAAAAAGTGCTGAATATTCTGTACGTTAGCACCGCGCCAGCCATAAATCGACTGATCATCGTCACCTACAATAATCATATTGTTACTTGGTGCAGCCAACAGACGTAACCATGCATATTGAATGTTGTTGGTATCTTGGAACTCGTCGACCAATATGGTGCGAAAACGATTTTGATAATGTTTAAGCAGGTCAGGGTTCTCGACCCAAAGGCGATGAGCCCGAAGCAGCAACTCGGCAAAATCTACTAGGCCAGCTCGGTCACATGTTTGCTGATAAGTTTGGTATATCTCACATAGCTTTTTCTGATTGTAATCGCCATGGGTGTCTATATTCTCAGGGCGCAAGCCTTCGTCTTTATTGCCGTTGATGTACCATTGAACATGCTTAGGAGCCCATTGCTTTTCGTCCAAGTTCATACTCTTGATCACCCGGCGCACTAAGCGATATTGATCGTCTGAATCAAGGATCTGGAAATTTTCCGGCAATTTGGCTTCGGCATAATGCGTGCGTAGCAACCTGTGAGCAATACCGTGGAAGGTACCTATCCACATGTTGCTAAGAGCACTGCCTTGCAACTCTTCGATACGACCGCGCATTTCCTTGGCAGCTTTATTGGTAAAGGTTACTGCCAAGATACCCCAAGGTGCGATACCTTCCACTTCCATTAACCAAGCGATGCGGTGTACCAATACACGGGTTTTACCACTGCCAGCGCCTGCTAATATCAGCATATCAGCGGCGGGAGAGGCAACGGCGTCACGTTGTTTATCGTTGAGTTGTTCTAAGAGTCGAGATACATCCATGGGGAAAAAATGCTGTAGAATTATAGGCGCATTATAACAGTTATACTGTGTTTTTATACAATTAATGAATTTGTTCTTAGTCAATATTGGGCTTTAATATCACAACTGATTACACTACCGAGTAATACAAACCGAAGGTGGATACCGTGGACAACAACTTCTGGCTAACGCTTTGTGATGAAGCTCAGGTGATGGCTGAAAAAGAGCCTCTGCTCGCCACTTACGTAAACGAGTGCATTTTAAAACAAGATGACTTCGCCGGGGCGTTGAGTTTTATCCTGTCTAATAAGCTATCGGACAAAGTGATGTCAGCTGAGGCGCTACGTACTATGTTGGATCAAGCCTATTGTGACCAGCCCTTACTAGTGGAAGCCACCGTTTTTGATATTCACGCAGCCTTTGAGCGTGATCCAGCGGTGAAGTCTTACCTCACCGTTCTTTTATACTTTAAAGGTTTTCACGCCATACAGGTACACCGTTTTGCCCATATGTTGTGGTTGATGGGACGCCATGAATTGGCCTTGTTTGTGCAAAGCCGCAGCTCTGAAGTGCTGTCGGTGGATATTCATCCTGCGGCCTATATTGGTCAGGGCGTGATGTTCGACCATGCGACGGGTATCGTAGTCGGTGAAACCGCTGTCATTGAAGATAACGTTTCGATTATGCAGTCGGTCACGCTTGGTGGCACGGGCAACGAAAGTGGTGATCGCCACCCGAAAGTACGCCACGGCGTGATGATTGGCGCAGGCGCCAAAATATTAGGCAATATCGAAATTGGACCTGGTGCCAAAGTGGGTGCCGGTAGTGTGGTATTAAGCGATGTGCCTGCTCATGTTACGGTTGCCGGTGTACCAGCTAAAATCGTTGGTAAGCCAAGTTGCCAGAACCCCTGTCAGACCATGCGCCAAAACGTGTTAGAAGATTAATGCTAGTGCTGTGAGCTAAATATTTAGCGCACTGCTTCTGGTGATTACAAGTGACACAGCTCGTTAAGGTGTTGTAACTGTATATCCGGTAATACGGTGACATCTTCGTTCGTTATGCGCATCGGGCGGTTGTCAGCATACCAAGCACTCATAAACCCTGCTTTTTTTGCGCCTAACACGTCTTTTTCTAAGTTATCTCCCACATGTAAAATCGACTCACTGGGCAATTTTAGCAACTGCCTTGCAGCATCGAACATAGCGCTGCTGGGCTTCATGGGAAACGCCAGACTGGCGTGAAAGCTTTTTTGAAAATAATCCGCGATACCTATCTGTTCGAGGTTAACATTGCCGTTCGTGATCGCCACTAATGGCCAGCGTTCAGCTAAAGTGGTCAAAATAGTGGTGACTTCTTCACTTACTTGAAAATTACTGCGTTGAAAATAAAAGTAGTCAAAGGCCTCATCTACTGCATTCTTAAGAACCTGGCCGCTATGGCCAAATGCCTGCAAGCCGCTGGTCAGTACTTCACGGCGCAACAAACCCATGTCGCTATGCAAATTTGGCTGTTGTTGCAAGGTGCTGCGTTTGTGCTCGCGCCAATAGGCAGGATCGCTGCGTGAAGGATCGTCGGCGAACTGTCCGAGAAAGTCTATCAAGGCATGCTCAGCTCGCATGATGTAAGGATGGTTATCGTAAAGGGTGTCATCGAGATCGAAGGTCATGGCTTTGATTTGGCCAATTTTACGGTAATAAATCATGGATACGTTTTTATCCTCTTCAATAGACAGGGTTATTTGCGCCGTTTAGCTCTGGGGTGCGCGGTATCATATACGCTAGCCAAATGCTGAAAGTTCAAGTGTGTATAAACCTGAGTGGTCGATAAATTTGCATGCCCCAATAACTCTTGCACGCCGCGTAAGTCGCCGCTTGATTCGAGAATATGCGTGGCAAATGAGTGGCGTAATTTATGGGGATTAATATCTTGCTCTAGATGTTGCTGCTTAGCCCATAGTTGCATGCGTTTAGCTATTTGGCGGTGACTTATTCTGCGTCTATGTTTGCTAAGAAATAATGCGGGTTCATCACCTTGTACGAGTTCACCGCGTACTTTGAGCCATTCATTGACACATCTTAATGCGGTTTTGCCAATCGGCAGAATGCGTTCTTTACTACCTTTACCCATAACACGAAGCTGGCCATCATCTTGGATGCTACGCAGATTCAGATCGGCTAACTCAGCTAAGCGCAGGCCACAGCTGTAGGTTAATTCAAGCATGGCTTTATCCCGTATTCCCAGCAATGAATCGTCCTCGAAGTCAAGCAACTGATGCATTTCGTCAACATTGAGTTGTTTGGGCAAAGGGCTGCCTTGCTTGGGGGCTTGAATGGCTTTTGCTGGATTACTAGGCAGAATGTTGTGCTCTACTAGGTAACTACAATAGCCTCTCAGTGCAGAAAGCCTAAGGGCAATGCTACGCGGGCTCAGTCCTTGACGGCGAGCATGGTTAAGCACTTGCCTAACATGATCCACAGTTAATTCTGCCCAAGTGTTTATCTCTAGGGCGTCGCAAACACTGGCTAGCTGGCGTTGATAGTTTTGAATTGATTTCGAGGCAAGGTTACGTTCGTACTTTAAGTAGTAAAAGTACTTGTCTAATAAGGGTTGCAGACTTGGCTGCAGCATCTTAATAATCGAGTAATTTGGGCAACAGTATGCTTAAAAACTGCTGCAATTGGGTAATCAGCAGAGTGTCCATATCGGGGTTGAAGTGCCCGGGATCATTGCTACCAATAGCCAGAATACCTAACTCACCGTTGTTCCCTAAACGCAACAAAGCGACGGACTCAGCTTGTTGGTCGTTGAATAACAGCTTTTTTTCATGTTCGCTTAAGCGGCCGAAGAAAAAATCGTTATTCTTGAAACGCTTCTCAGCAAACAACTTACGTTGAATTTCAGGTAGCGCAAAGGCGCCTTTATAAGGCTTGAGTGCAACCGATGATAAGTTCAGCTGCTCTTGCATGATGTCTTCCAGAACATATTGTACTGAGCTGATATCATTGCATTTGAGAACGCGCAGGTTTAAATCGGCGTAAATACGGTAAATGGCTTCGTTTTGCTTAGCAATACTGATCAATTGGCTTAATTTGGTGTTTAACAAGCGCACTTTCTGACGCAACTGTTCGCTTTGGCGTTCTACCAGAGACACACTGCCCTTTTGCGCATGGGGGATCTGTATTTTCTCAAGTATGGCTGGGTGTTCAACAAAAAACTCAGGATGCAGAGTAAGATACTCCGCCACCTGTTGATCTGTTAAGCCATCCGGTGCAGCAAAGGTAGATGTGGCGTCGAGTTGACTTTTTTGCTGACCAGATGCTTCATTCATAATGTGATATTTCCATCAAAGACATGTTCCGCTGTCCCTGTCATTTTTAAGATCGAACCTGGCCCCTGCCAACGAATTTTCAAGGTTCCACCGGGTAAATCAACAGTGACGTCCTTGCTTAGTTTTTTCTGCATTTGTCCTACGGCAACCGCAGCACAAGCGCCACTGCCACAGGCGAGGGTTTCACCCACACCGCGCTCATACACACGTAGTTTTATATGACCACTGTTTAAAATTTGCATAAAGCCGATGTTCGCTCCCTCAGGGAAACGTTCATGGGCCACTAACATTTTACCTATGCCTTCTACATCGGCTGTTTCAATATCATCGACCAACAATACACAATGGGGGTTACCCATTGAAACCGCTCCGCAAAAGAAGGTGTGTTCATTTTCGCGAATAATGTAGATGTTTTCTTGCTTGTTCGCTTTGAGCGGAATTTTTGCCGGTTCGAACATGGGCTCGCCCATATTCACGGTAATTTGGCCGTCCCGCTCGTGGTAAAGCACCAATCGACCAGCTTTGGTACTGACCACTATTTTATTGCGATTAGTCAGGCCCTTCATCTTAACAAAGCGCGCAAAGCAACGAGCGCCGTTACCACATTGGGAGACTTCTGAGCCATCGGAATTAAAAATCCGATAATGGAAATCCTGCTCAGGATCGTACGGAGGTTCAACGACTAATAGCTGGTCGAAGCCGATGCCGAAGTTGCGATCTGCCAATTGGGAAATCTTTTCTTTGCTGAAAAAAACGTTTTGGGTCACGTTGTCGATCACGACAAAATCATTGCCCAAACCGTGCATCTTTGAAAACTGAACTTGCATGTTTGCCACTTACGTAAAAATCACTTAATCAGACGACTATCGCCCTTGTATCAAGTACCTATAATGATGGTTATATCATTTCAAAGCACAGCTGACTATGCATTTGCACCATAGCCTAAATGGAGATGGTGCAAAGAGATTTGCTTTAGGTTTATAGTACGCTCTCGCCGCGCCATAGATCTTCCAGCTTTTCACGTTCACGGACCACTATGACTTTGTCTTTATCGACCATGATTTCAGCGGCTCTACAGCGACTGTTATAATTCGAGGCCATCACAAATCCATATGCACCTGCGCTGCGAACGGCTAAGTAATCTCCTGCTTCGATGGCGAGCTCTCGCTCTTTACCGATAAAGTCGCCGGTTTCACAGATCGGGCCCACTACGTCATACACTGCACTGTCACGAGTCAGTGATGTGTCCAAAGGAATAATACTTTGCCAGGCTGAATATAAAGCAGGTCGAATCAAGTCATTCATAGCGGCATCAATAATTGCGAAATTCTTTTCTGCGCCCTGTTTTAAAAATTCTACTTTGCTTAGCAGCACACCCGCATTGGCCATAATCGCACGGCCTGGCTCGAAAATAAGCTGGAGGTCTTTACGGCCCTCCATGCGTTGGGTAATGGCTTGGGTATATTCATCTGGGTGTGGAGGGGTTTCATCTTTGTACGTCACACCTAGACCGCCGCCCACATCTAAATGAGATAGAATAATATCATTTGCTGCCAGTTCATCAATGAGTACCAAAAGCTTATCTAATGCGTCAACAAAGGGGGCAATTTCAGTCAACTGTGAACCGATGTGGCAGTCGATACCTTTGATAGCCAAGTTCGGTAATGAGGCTGCGTGACGATATACTTCTACGGCTTGCTCACGCTCGATACCAAACTTGTTGGCTTTTAAACCGGTCGATATATATGGATGAGTTTTGGCATCCACATCTGGATTCACACGGATTGAGATTGGCGCTATCTTGTTTTCCGCAACGGCTACCTGACTGATGCGTGCTAACTCAGCGGGTGATTCAACATTGAAACATTTAATATTATGTTTCAAGCCTAAGGCAATTTCTTCAGGGGTTTTACCCACACCGGAAAAAACTATTTTAGTCGGATCGCCACCAGCGGCTAAGACACGCAGTAACTCACCACCTGACACAATATCAAAACCGGAACCCAGTTTAGCCAGTACGCTTAGTACACCTAAATTTGAGTTGGCCTTAACGGCATAACAGATCAGGTGCGGGTGGGCGCCTGCTGCTTTGTCAAATGCTAACCAGTGGCGCTCTATTGTCGCCCGAGAATAAACATAACATGGGGTTCCATGGGTTTGGGCTATGTCTTGCAGTGAGACTTCTTCTGCATATAGTTTTTCATTTTTGTAGCCAAAAAAATCCATATTACTGCTTACCTTCTTGCATATCTTGAGATGGGAGAGTGGGCGTTTGTGAAGACGTATTCTGTTGTGGTTTTTCCGGCAGGAATAAGGGCTTCTTCTGCCCGCAACCTTGCAAGGTTAGCAAAATAACAACGCTCATTAGCGTTAACAGAAATGGGGTTTTACGTCGCATCACAGGCCTCAACTGATAGTGTAGCCGCGTATGATGGCACTCCCAGCGCAAAATGCAACGTGTTAGCAGTGCTTTAAGTGTTATATTCTATATCAATTAACCCGTCGTTAACGCTAGGGAATGGGCAGTTTATCTAACTGGGTGACGACAGATTGAGGAAAGCGGACTTTGTTCCAAAGCTGTTCACATAACAGATCAACTGCTTGCCAATCGCGCTTGACTAACCAGTCTATTAAAATATCGGGGTTTTGCGGGTACTCGATACGTTCAATCGCAGGTTTGACTAACCATTCTTCCACAATTTCACTGTCTAACGTTGGCATGCTGTGTCCGAGTCCAAGTTGAACTAAGGTTTTGGCATTCGACAGTTGTTCAAACTGGCCACTAAGTGGCTTAATCAACAGTTTTTTACCAAAATGTAGGCACTCGCTGGCCAATTCAAATCCGGCGTTTGCAATGACGCCTGAGCAACGTTGCAATACTTGCCCGAAGTCCATTTTAGACGGACGACGCCAACTGATATTCCCCACTTGATGCTCTTGCTCTACTTTTGGGTGAAAACAAATAAAGTCATGTTCCGACAAGGGGTCGAGTAAGGCAGCGATATCGTCAATCTCTTCAAATGGTAAATACACTAAGTAGTTGCGTGACGGTGGTTGTTTAGTATCGTCGGCCTCAATAAAAGGCGGCATAATGGCATGCCCAAAGTGATACCAGTGCACGCCTAATTGCAGATCTGTTGGGGCGAAATAACGGGTGATCAATCTGTCGAACAAGGTACCTGGATGTTTAGGTATCGGGTGCATGAATGCTGCTTGATGACTGATAGATATCGAGGGAATGGCATTGAGTTTCGCTGCCCATGCACTGATAGGTTCGAAATCGTTAATCACCAGATCATATTCTTGGGCACGTACGGACTTAATATCACGATGTAGCTCGCGTAAATTGGCGTGTTTCAAGGTTTGATATTTACTGATCTTTCCCCCCCGCGTTGCAAAGCTTAAGCCACGGTAACTGGCGAACTCTCCGAATACTTGCATGTCGAAATATTGGTCTTTATCGCGACCGGAAAATAGATAATCTACTTGAATGTCGCTGCGTGCATTAAAGGCCTTAGCCATCACTCGGGCGCGGGTGGTGTGCCCATTGCCGGTACCTTGTACACCGTATAGTATTTTCAAAGGCGTCAACTCTTAAAGTAGGGATAGACTGAAATAGGACATGCTCAAACCAAGGGCGGCGCCTGCGAGGATATCGCTAGGATAATGAACACCCAGTAAAATCCGAGATAAGCCAATGATGCTGGCCCAGCAATAAACAAAAATCATCATCGAAGGATAAAAACTGGCGATCAAATTAGCCATTAAAAATGCAGCGGCTGTGTGGCCTGAAGGTAAACTAAATTTATCCGATGGGGTGATGTGTGCGCTGAAGTTATGCAATAAATCACAAGGACGCTGACGGCGTAGGAATTTCTTTAAAATGAGGTATACCGGCAACTCAAGACTATAGGCCAGCAGGGCGCTGTATAAAAAAAGTGCACCGTGTTCAGCTTCAAATAACCATAGTAACAGGCCCAGCAGCAGATACAGGTGACCGTCGCCGGTGCGAGACATCCAAACGATCCAGCGACAATCACGTTTAGCTGTAAGACCGAATAACCAATGAAATAGTTGGGTGTCAGTTTGAGTAAGTGTTTTCACCGTCACACTCCTTCAACGCGCAATCAATTCAATATCCTGATGGTATTTTTGCTGTGTGAAGTTTCGGTGACAGATTAAAGAACAGTTTATGAATAAACTACTCAATGCGGTAATACCTAAAAAGCGCGATAAAAGGTTGATTAGTAGTGGCATTGCACATACCTAGCAGTATACTGATTGTAAATCGACGAAGGGGATTAACAATGGAATATAATACGTCTGCATTATGTGATTTGTTTGCCGACAGTGTTGATGTGGTCGAACCCATGTTTGTTAGCTTTGGTGGCCGCGCTTCATTTGGCGGTGAGATAACCACGATCAAATGTTTCGAGGATAAAGGTATGATCCTTAAGACTCTTGAACAACCGGGCTTGGGGAAAGTGCTACTGATTGATGGTGGTGGTTCTATGCGCCGGGCCTTGATTGATTCAACCGCTGCGCAGATTGCGTTTGATAATGGTTGGGAAGGTATTATCTGCTACGGCAGCGTGCGTGAAGTGGATGATCTGGAAGAGATCAACATAGGCGTTCATGCTATCGCATCTATTCCGGTCAGTGCTGATGATAAAGGCGTGGGCGAAGTGGACGTAGCCGTCAATTTTGGGGGTGTGACTTTCTTACCTGAAGACCATGTGTACGCTGACCGCACTGGTATTATTCTCTCCCCCGAGCCCTTAGACGTCGAATAATCAAACTCAACGCTTAGCAAATAGGTTAGTTCAGACATAAAAAACGCCATCAAATGATGGCGTTTTTAGTATTTCCTACCGTAATTTTTAGTTACTTACCAACTAGCACGGAAACGTTTGCAATACCCGCTTCTTTTGCTTGGTTGATGACTTCAACTACAATACCGTGCTTCGCTTTTGGATGAGCCTGAACAGCAGCAGAATCTGTGTTGTTTTCAGCCAAAAAGCTTTGAATGTTCGCCACGATGCGGCGAATATCTACTTCACGACTGTTCATCATGATAGTGCCATCCTGCTCAACACGAATAGCTAACGATTTAACATTCGTTTTCGGCGGCGGAGAGTTTGAGTCTTTTGGACGCAAAACATCCAGACCTTTTTCTTTTACGAAAGAGGTGGTAACAATGAAGAAAATCAACATGATGAACACGATGTCCAACATGGGGGTCATATCTATTGCTGCTTCGTCATCAGCAGAGCCGTGCTTTTTTCTTTTCATCTGTACTTGTCGCCAAATTGTTGATAATGAATTCGCCTAGTATAAAGGCACTTTTAATTGAGAGCATCCACTAATTACATAAATTTATGTAATTGTATTAACGAAAATGTATTGTTTTTCACATTCATGGTATGAAAAATAACCAATCAACGATTTACCAACTGGTGAATCTAAAGATGTGAGGGGTGCTAATTTAATAGCAAAACAAATCGCATATTCTCTTTATTGACTTATTCCCACGAGCAAACACAACAATAGTAGTGACTCAGATCGCACTGAGGATCGCCTAGATCATTATGTGGTTCGCGCACTATTTGTATCGTAGAACGATCTTTTTTGCAAACCCAGTATATTTTTTGTGCGCCTAGACCAGGCAATATTATTCAGCTTTGTACGCGCTTGTTCTCGAGTGCTTGACCCAGATGTACAAAGTAATCAAGAAAGTATCGTTGCACGTTTTGGCGATGCTGATTTTGTGGATATATACCTAACATGGCTTCTGGACTTTTCTTTGTGCCCTGAACCAGAAATGCATTGCGGATGGGATGATCCTGAATGATCGCTTCAAACGCCCGAGCCGCGAGTTCTTGAGGACGAGCAAAGTAATATAACTTCATCTCTTTATCGACTGCGGCACTGGTCAGTACGTATTGATTGGCTTCCTCTTTATCTGGGGTTAGAAAGATATGTTCAAAACAGCGACTCAATTTTATATTCAGGGGATGAGGTTGCATTTCATGATCATCGAGCCATAGCTCTGAGGCAAAATTTTGCGGCTGGCTGGTCTTAAAGAGTTTGTCGCACACATAATGATCAAACGCGTGAAACCATTCATGGGCCAATGAGCCGCCACCGGCATTTTTGGCTAAGGCCAAACGTTTGGTTTGCGATTCATAATGTGCGCAACTGTGTTTGCGGCCTCCTGCACCAAAGGCCAATGATAACGTGCCGTTCAAGGCAATAACTGACGCTGGAACTTGCAGAATATCCATCAGATCGCAAAAAGCGTCAAAAAATAGGTTGGCCGCTATCTGTTGTTCTTCACAGGTGACCCATTTACCGATATTGATGGTGCGGAAGCCAAATATTTTTACGATATCTTGGAAACTAACGTCAGCCCCTGCACGATGCTCATGACCATTACGGTAATAAGGGCGGTGTAGTCGCGAGTGGCCTGACTGGGGTATCACTGGATGTCGTTGTCCATTTCAAGTAATAACTGTTCTGTCCAGCTTTCAACCCGTTGCTCGGTTTTATCGTATTGGTTTTCATCATCTAGCGAAAGGCCAACAAAGTGGCTTCCGTCTTGGGTGAGGCCTTTAGATTCAGTAAACTCATAACCTTCATTGGGCCAATAACCAATGATTTTACAGCCAAGAATGACCAACTCATCATGCAACATACCAAGAGCATCTTGAAACCATTGAGCATAACCTAGTTGATCCCCTAGGCCGAATAAGGCAACGGTTTTGTCGTTCAGATTAAGTTGACTGATATCTTGCCAAGAAGACTCCCAATCTTCCTGTAACTCACCAAAATCCCAGGTAGAAATGCCGAAAATCAATACATCAAATTGCTCAGCCTGGCTCAGGTGGACATCTTTAATATTGAAAATATCGACCACATGGGCATCAAACAGACGATTTAACGCAGTTTGAATTTTCTCTGCTGCCATTTCGGTGTAACAGGTGGTTGAACCGTAAAATAAGCCGATTCTGAAAGACGTATCTGACATGGGTACCTTTTAAAGACGATAAAACATAGTGCTATTGTCCTTGTTTGCCATGCATTGGTCTAGGGGGATAGCCCTTGCTCGCGCAATTTTATGACTACACAAGATGCTGGAGCTAACACTTAGCTGCTGCGTAATAGGTAATGCTAATAATTAAACCTTGGCTCAGTTGGTAAATTGACATCGCGCACTGGGATGTTGTGATGCCATTTTTATCAGAAAACGCCTCTTCTATAACCCCGAGGGTATCACCTAGTGCAATGCTATCTTTTATGCGAGAACGGGCGTTCGGCTTTGCTTTGAAATGGGCTTGCATGGCTTCATATAGCTGCTTTTTGTCTGTGGTTTCCGCGATTAATTGGTTATCGGCAACATTGAACCATTTTACGTCATCCGACATGTTGAGCAGCATGGCATCTATATCATGGGCATTGTAAGCCTGCATAAAGCTGGCAACACGATCAAGGGTTACGCTGGCTTGTTGAGCATGGCTTTGAAAGCAAAGTAACACGAACAATAAAAGTAGTGGTATGGCCTTACGCAAAGAGGCATTCATACGAATGACGGTTATTTTCATTAATATACTCAATAGTAAAAATGATTAGAGATAGCATCAATCCTCCACGGTTTTGACGTCTGGGGCAACTACTTAGGCGTGATAGTTTGGGTGACCCCCTCGTTAACAATTTAATTAATATGTAGTATAAATATGATTATAATTGGCGAAATTGCACTGAGTCAGTGTCGTCACTATCTCTTTAACTGATGTGAACGGGGATATAAGTTCACAATCAGTACTACCCAACCACACATCTATCGGAGCCGCTTGATATGACACCAGATAAATCCACCACTGTCCCTGACTGGCAAAACCCTCAGGTCTTTGCCATTAATAAAGAGCCCGCTCGCACGTCGTTTTACGGTTTTTCCGACGACCCACAGGGGTATGTGGATGTGCCTTTTGTGTCCGATGATTATTTAACGCTCAATGGCCAGTGGGATTTTAACTGGGTAAGTGCGCCTGCTTTACGGCCCGTTGATTTTTATAAATCTGATTTTGATACTAGCCAGTGGGATAAAATAGACGTGCCAGGCAATTGGCAATTGCTCGGTTATGGTGCTGCTAATTATATTAATATACGAGTAGATTTTGCTGAGCATCCTGTCGCAGGTGATGTGCCTGACGATAACAACCCCGTGGGCTCATATCGTAAAGAATTTACCCTACCAAGTGACTGGCAAAACAGACAGGTTTTTGTCTATTTAGGCGCGGTTAAATCTGCTTTCTATGTTTGGGTGAATGGCCATAAAGTGGGCTATTCGCAAGACTCTAAAACCCCTGCAGAGTTTGATATCACGCAGTACGTGCAACCGGGAGAGAATGTCATTGCCCTTGAGGTTTACCGTTGGTCTGACGGAACTTACCTAGAACTACAAGATATGTGGCGTTTATCTGGGATCGAACGCGACGTGTATTTATACAGCACAGCAAAAGTGCGTGTACGTGATTTTCATGCCCTTAGCACCTTAGATGACACATATACCCATGGTCAGCTGGCACTTAAAGTCGATATACAATCTCATTTGAACGGTCAAATCGATGGGCAAGAGGCTTATCAATTACATGCTCAACTGCTGGCTGCTAATGAGCAGACGATATTTAGTGAAACGCTAGCGATAACAGAATTTAAAAAACAAAGTGCTGAGTTGAATTTTACCTCAACAATTGAGGACGTGGCTAAATGGAGTGCTGAAACACCGAATTTGTATCAGCTGAAACTGACACTATTAGACGAAAATCAACAAGCTGTGCAGCATATTTATTCGCGTATTGGCTTTCGTACCAGCGAACTCAAAAACGGTAACGTCTTAATCAATGGGCAAGCTGTATTGTTTAAAGGCGTTAACCGACACGATCATGATCCTGTCACCGGCCACGTGATAAGCCGCGCGTCAATGCTCCATGATATGCAGTTACTCAAGCAATTTAATATTAATGCAGTACGTACATCCCATTATCCGAATGACCCGTATTGGTACGCATTGGCAGATGAATACGGTATGTACATAGTTGATGAGGCGAATATCGAGTCACATGGGATCGGCGCGGCGAACCAGGCCGTCTCTTATGATCCCAGTGGGCACATGGGCAATATGCCGGATTGGAAGGCGGCCTATCTGGATCGTGTTTCAAATATGTACGAGCGCGACAAAAACCATCCTAGCGTGGTGATTTGGTCGATTGGTAACGAAACCGGTGATGGGCCTAACATGGAGGCCTTGTACGATTGGCTTAAAACAAAAACAAGCATGCCGGTCATGTCTGAGCAGGCGCAATTACGACGCCACACGGATATGTACAGCCAAATGTATGCACCTATACCGGTACTGGAACATTACGCTCAGTTAGGGGAAACACGGCCTCTTATCTTATGTGAATATGAGCATGCTATGGGTAACTCTATGGGGAATCTAGCCGATTATTGGCGTGTGATTGAACAATACCCCTTGTTACAAGGGGGCTTTATTTGGGATTGGGTCGATCAAACTTTTGCACTAAAAACGGAAGATGGCACGCCGTATTGGGGATATGGCGGAGATATAGAGGACCCTGGTATGTATCACGATGGCAATTTCAGTGCTAATGGTGTGATGGCTGCAGATCGTACACCTAACCCCCATGCGTATGAGGTTCAGGCGGTTTATCAGCACATGAGTGTAGAAGCGGTAACTGGGAGTAATCAACAAATAAGGGTGAAAAACAAACGCTACTTTAGCGACTTATCTGATGTCACCCTACATTGGCGTATTGAAAGAAATGGCGATGAGATCCAAACAGGCAGCATTGAAATTCTGACCGTCGAGGCGCAAAGCAGTGCGTTAATTGACTTTGCTGGAACATTCCCCCGGATTGATGATGCTGAATATTTCGCTATCTTTGAGTTCGCTAACAAACACGGCGATGCGATGTTGCCCAGCGGATTTATTGTGGCACGTAGCCAAATTTCTCTGGCTAATTGGGTTTCTGAAAGCGGGACAAAAACCGATAAAGCTGATCGAGACAAGAATTCGTTGCAAGCGATTGAAAGTGCGTCAGCATTGATCATTTCAGGTGACGATTTTTCGATTCATTTTGATGTGATCAAGGGCTTGATTAGTGATTATCAGCTACAAGGACAATCCATGTTGTTGTCTGCTATTCGCCCTGAATTTTGGCGTGCACCGACGGATAACGACTTTGGTGAGGGCTTCCCTGAAAAAGCCAAAGATTGGCAATTTGCAGGCCAGCACACCGATCTAAGCAAATTGGACTGGAAAGAATGCGCTGACGGTATTGAAATCACCACAGAGCACTATTTGCAGGATGTACAAAGTCGCTATTTGAGCAAATACACGGTCAGTGGAGATGGTAGTGTCGCTTTTGATATTTGGTTTTATGCTGCGCCCCATCTTTTTCACAGCGCCCTGCCACGTATCGGTAGTTTAGTGCAAATGCCCAGCGAATTTGAGCAAGTGCACTGGTTCGGCAGAGGACCTCACGAAAACTACTGGGATCGCAAAGAGTCGGCCTTAGTGAGCCGCTATAGTATGTCGGTTGATGAGTTGCACTTTCCCTATGTTCGCCCTCAAGAGAACGGTTATCGAAGCGATGTACGTAGTGTGACGTTTAGCAATAAGAATGGCTTAGGGTTAACCTTCGATGGTTTGCCACAAATAGGTTTTGGCGCCCAGAGATTTGACGTGCATGAGTATGATCAATTTGAAAAACGAGGTCTGCATCCTCATGAATTGAGCAAGCAAGAAAGATTGTTTATTAATATTGATTATAAGCAACGTGGTGTAGCGGGAACCGACTCATGGGGCACCTCTCCTTTGTTTCAATATACCTTACCTTGGCGTGATTACCATTATGGGTTTGTAATGAAAGCGCACCGTTCCTAAGGGCGCATATTGTTCGCTGTTTCACGGAGTACACCTAGGCAGCTAAGTTACCAGTAGTGAAGGTAACTTAGCTGCTTGGGTTTCACCCATTGGGCGTAACTTCTTATCATCGCTGGATTTTCATCCGATCATGGATTTTTTCTTATGTGCTATTGACCAAGCATCTACAACTGCATATAAATCATCACTGATGTGCAAATTTGTAAATTGGATAGAACATGAATAGTAAAATGGTGACGTTTGGCTTGGCCATAGTCATACTCACTGGCTGTGATAAAGTGCAACAAGCGAACAATGTCGACCCAGTGACAGTGGATAATAACACTGAACTCGCCCAAGATATCTTGACGGTAAGAGGGCAATGGTTAACGGAAGCAAACGGCGATGTCCTGCTTGATCCGCAAACCTCAGGATTAACCGTTTGGAAAGACAAATTGGTTACCTTGAGCGATAGAAGTGCTGATCCATCCCAGCGTTTGCAACTACATGTTATTTCTGCTGAAACGGCTCAAGTATCGCCGACAGCTATGGTATTTAGCTTAAGTGATGCCGTACAACAGAGCTGTTTTGCTAGTTATTTACAACAGAATCCAGATTTAGAAGCCTTGGTCGCAGTACCAAATGAATCAGGTGTATTTCTTACTATCACCGAAGATGGGAGTGATCACGCTGGTCTTAGCCCTGAGTGCGCTGGTAAGTATGGAAATTCTGGTTCGGTTGTTTATCCGTTCTTACTAGTACGTCTTGCTGTGCAAAATGATAACTCTGTATTGATGACTCATGTGAGGCCACTGCAATTTGCTGCTGAGCTCAATTTAGGTGATTTTCCCAATGATGGAATTGAGGGGCTAGCGTTAAGTGACGACGGGCAACTGTATTTAGGGTTAGAAAAAGATGCCGCTGGTGGCGCTCGGATATTCACTACTGCGCTTTCCAAGCAATTTTGGCAGCAAAATGGTTTTGTTCAAGTGCAAGATGCACAGGTGAAGCTGCCCGCGTTTAAGCACGGTAATCATCCTATTAATGCCTTGGAAGTGTACGAACGTGATGGACAGCGTTATTTATTTGCCGCTGCGCGTAATGACGAAAAACTTTGGGTAATAGATCTAGCGGGTAAACAGGACACGATTATTGTCGATTTAAGCTTCTACGCACCGGTGGACGAACCAAACGACATATGTGCTGCATGGGAGCCAATGAATAATGCCTCTATAGAGGGACTGACGGTAAAAGACGACACTTTGTGGATGATTAACGATCCCTGGAAGCAAGTTTATTTACACAATATTATGTGTGCAAAAAATAGCGCCAAATTCGAAAAAATGGCGCCTTTGTTGTTCAGCTTACCAATACAAGACGTATGGTTTCATAACACCAGCTCTGTTGAGCATTAAGCGCTTTTGAGACGACTGGCGAAGGTTTTTTTAAACTTCGCCAGTTTAGGGGCAACCACCATGTTGCAATATTGATTTTGCGGATTATTGTTGAAGTAATCCTGATGATAATCTTCTGCTTGGAAGTAATTATTCAGTTCAACTACCTCGGTTACAACAGGGTCTGGCCATATCTGCTCGTCAGTGATTTCTTGTAGGATCTGCTCGCTAGCTTGCTTTTGTAGATCGTCATGATAATAAATAGCACTGCGATATTGTGTACCCACATCATCACCTTGTCGGTTTAACTGAGTGGGATTGTGTAACGCAAAGAATATTTCTAATACTTCGCGATAACTCAGTTTATCCGCATCAAAGTTAACCCGTACCACTTCCGCATGGCCTGTTTGACCACTACATACTTGCTCATAAGTTGGCTTTTGGGTTTGGCCTCCAGCATAAGCTGTGATGGCTAATTTAACACCATCCACGGTGTTAAATGCAGACTCCAAACACCAAAAACAGCCACCACCAAGCGTTGCTTGTTGAATATTTGCCATGACTTACCTTACTAAATTCGTAAAGCTCTAATGTGGTTACACTTTATAAGGGTTCAAGGTGCATATAAGATTAACCTAATCTATTTTTAGTTGACCAGCGTAAGTAAAGAGATACAAAACTTAGAGATATACACTATGCCGATTCGCGTTTTTTATGATGGATTTTGTCCGCTCTGTTTAGCCGAAATGAGTCGGTTACGTCAGTATGATGTGCGCCAGCAAATCCGATTTGTGGATATCCAGCGGGCCAGGTTCAAGCAAGACTACCCATTGCTTAATTGGAATGAATTGAATGCTCGTATTCATGTTGAAAAGACTGATGGCACTATGCTCACAGGGTTAGATGCCACGTATTTCGCATGGAAAACCGTAGGCAAAGGCTGGGTATACGCTTGGTTACGCTGGCCAATTATTCGTTGGGTGGCAGATGGTTTATATACGGGACTCGCGCGCAACCGATATAAAATTTCATTTTTGTTAACCGGTAAAAGGCGCTGTGTTTCTTGTGCGGAATCTCTGGAAAAGCCCCTTGGCTTAGCAGAAGTGGATACAAGTCAGGCTAGAAAAAAGGAGACAGAGTGATGGAGCATAACGGCAATGCGCTGGTCATAGGAGTGTCAGGCGGGATCGGTCGTGAGGTCTTTCGCCAACTTGTTGAGTCCGAGCGGTATAAAACCGTTATCGGTGTTTCTCGTCAGGTGCGTCAGCAAGCTGGCGGCGATATTTCATCGTTCGTCAAAGGTGCTCAGTTGATACAACTCGATTATGGTGATGAGTCGGTGGTTGCCGATTTTTGTCAGGCCCAGCAAAGTGCAGGGCAATTTACCCGAGTGATCTGTTGTTGCGGGGTGCTTCACGGGCAAAGTAGAGATGGCACTGATTTGCAACCTGAAAAACGTTTAGAGGACATGTCGGCGGATAAACTAAGTGCCTATTTTTCGACTAACACTATATTGCCGGCACTTTGGTTGCGTTACCTACTGCCGCTTGTTACTGGGCATAAACCAGCAGACATTAGTTTTTGTAGTGCACGGGTGGGCAGCATTCAAGATAACCGCTTAGGGGGGTGGTATGGATATAGAGCCAGTAAAGCCGCTCTGAACATGTTAGTGAAAACCGCGCAAGTAGAGTATCAGCGCCGGGCAAAAAATGTGGCTTTTATTTGTTATCACCCAGGCACGGTGGATACCAGTCTATCCAAACCTTTTCAAGGTAATGTGCAGCCTGACAAACTCTTTACTAGTGAATTCAGCGTTGGGCGCTTGTTAGGCCTATTAGCGAGCGTTTGCCCAGAAAAGGGTCCCTATTTTATCGATTGGGATGGTAAAGCGATCCCGTGGTGAATAGCTTGATTTACAAGTTGTAAATATTTTGTGCATTTTGTTGCTATAGCTAATGCACCTCAGCGAAGACTTTTTAATTATCTGCTGTTAACATCCGGTCATTATGATAAAAATATAACAATAATAAAGGATGACACTATGGGTGCACCTCGCGAACAGTTTGGGTCTCGTTTAGGTTTTATTCTCGCGGCAGCAGGCTCAGCTGTTGGTATCGGCAATATGGTTGGTTTTCCGGTTGCGGCAACAAAAAATGGTGGCGGCGCTTTCTTACTGATGTATGCCATCTTCGTCGCATTTGTTTGTTTACCCGTGATGCTGGCCGAAATGTCTGTGGGGCGGGCAAGTCGTAAAGATCCGCTAGGCGCATACAATGATCTTTCTGGCGGTCAGTGGCATTGGAAAATTGCAGGCTGGCTCGCGACTATCACCCCCTTTATGATTGCCATATTTTATCTCGTGCTCACAGTGTGGATATTTGGTTATTTAGTTCAGTGCGTATTGGGTAATCTTGACGTATTAGCTGACCCGGGAACCTTTGGTGTGTTCATCAATGGTTACGAGTTGTTCTACTACATGATTGGGGTACTGATTATCGTATATTTGATCCTGCAAGGTGGGGTCAAACAAGGCATTGAAAAAGCCGCAAAATTGATGATGCCCGCACTTTTTGTGATGTTGATAGGTCTGGTCATCTTTGTGCTGACCTTAGATAATGCGTTTGAAGGGGTGAAATATTACCTTGTCCCTGACTTTAGCAAGGTTGATGCCGCTGTCGTGAGTGCGGCTTTGTCTCAAGCGTTTTTCTCCTTGTCTTTAGGTATGGGGATCATGCTGACATATGGCTCGTATTTAGATAAACACAGTGACGTGCCGGGCTCTGCCAAATTGGTCGCCTTAATGGATACTGGGGTTGCCTTTATCGCGGGTTTGTTGATTTTACCCGCGGTGTTTTCGTTTAACCCTAATACCAACACTGAGAGTTTAAGTGATTCGTCGGTGGGTATGATTTTCACTTTCTTGCCAAAAATATTCTTAGCGCTGCAGTCGACGATTGGTTATGCTGGGGCCAGTGTTGTGGCGAGTTTGTTCTTCTTATTGGTGTTTTTTGCTGCAATTACCTCTTTGGTTTCTATTTTCGAAGTGCCTGTTTCTGCACTGATGGAAGATAAGGGCTATAGCCGTAAGAAATCGTTAGGTATATTGGGCGCGCTGCTGGTCGCGTTATCCATCGTGGCTGCGTCGTCTTTTGGTATTTCGACTTTCTTCACTGAGTTTGTGAGTTATGCAGGGCAAACCAAGTCGGTGTTTGATGTGATTATTGATGTTTTTTACGACACCATATTACCTTTCAACGGCCTGTTAGTTTGTTTGTTTGTCATTTACCGATGGAAGAAAAGCAACTTAAATACCGAACTTGATATGGGCTCGCCAAAATTTGCGAATAGTTGGTTTGAAAAATACGTGAACTTCTCCTTAGGTACCTTTATTCCAGTGATTTTACTGTTGGTATTTATCAATACCGTCGCGCTCAAATATTTTGGCAATGCGCTTATTGGCTAGGTAGAAACGCCAGTACCTAGCTGGCGGTTTTATCCCTCTAACACCCAGATCTTTGGGTGTTAGAGCATGTCGTAGGGACTAGGGTAGGTAAGTGACAGTGATAGCTTTTGTAGCGTGTAACTGGCATCAATCCATTTTCCCTGGAGGCACTCGACTTCATATGCAAAATGCGGCGCTGCTAAGCCCAGTCGCTGTGCTGCCCAGGTATAGTATTCTCGTCTAGAAGGATGCGCTTGGGCAGATAAATGCAGTACTTCCCCCCAAGTCTTGCTTAGGATGATCTTTTCAAGTGCACTGATCACGTCTTGCTGGTGGATAAGATTCACGACCTGACCACCTGCGCTTATCTCGTGTTTACCCGCTAGAAACATGCCGGGATGGCGGCCAGGACCCACTAGCCCAGCCAAGCGTAATATGCATGCGGAGTGGGGAATCTGCTGCAGGATAAACGATTCTATTGCTTGATGTGCTCGTGCAGATTCAGTCACGGGAGCGACCTTGTTGTGCTCTGTGATATAACCTTGTGCATCCCCATATACTGCGCTGGTGCTAATAAATATTAGTTGGGCGCTATTCTCGATGCAGGTTTGCTGGATAAGTGCACACATGTTGTCGATGAATATCTGGCTGGCTCTAGGATCATTCGCTAGATTTCGACGTCCGGGAGGAATATTGATAATGACGACGTCATTATCAAGCAACGCCGTCAAATCTCTGTGTTCAGTAAGTGATTGACCAAGTGTGAATGGATAAGCAACTAAGCCCAACTCTTTCAGCATTAAGACGCTTTGCTCACTCCGGGCGGTGACCCGGACATGGTATTGATTGGGGGAGTGTCGGTTAACGGTGCCACGAGCGCCGCTGAGTTTGCTTGCAAGAGGTTGACCTAGCCAACCCCCGCCAAAAATAGATATATTCATAGATTACTTGATAGGCATTACATTGCGTAATGTTTTACCTGAAGTATGTCCATGTCTGCAAGTTGTGGCACCTCGTTTTGCAACTTTTCTTCTAGGCGGTCTATATTAGCCAAACTGGCGCATAATACTTCGGCGCGGGCCTCAAGTGCTTCGCTCTGGTTTTCAACCTGGCGCTCAATGTTCACAGCAAAATTCTCCATTCGTTGCTCGAACTCATCAAGATCGCCGCCGTTAAACATTAATTCGCTACCGATAGTGACCATTATTTGACCAATTGAGTGAGCCACAATGGTCTCGATGGCTTGTTCAAACTTTTTTTCAAACCCTTCGCTTAAAAACTCGCCTTGGTTGTGGTGCGCAGAATTCAGCCGTATTGAGCCATCGTCGGCGTAAAAACTGTCGTTCAATTCTCGTTTCAGTTCTTGGAGTTGGGCGCTAATGTCAGCAACAACAGAGTTATTTTCGCCGAGTAATTGGGTGAACGTTTCATCCAGTGCATAGTTCGCTAATTCAATTGCATCTGCTGCAATATTCGCCGCCACTGGGACAGCGGCATTAATGCCATCATAGAATTCATTCAAACGTGCTTGTTGGCTGGCAGACAACGAGGTTTTTTGACCGTTAACATACAGATGTTTGCTTTGATTAATGACAATTTTATCGTTCTGCTCTGTGGTTAAGGTCAGTACTTGATTTTCTAATTGCAGGCCGCCGTTGAATTCAACATCGCATTGCTTATCTGCGGCTACTGCGGCGGTACTTAACATGAGCGAAGTGCAAAAAATAATATTACGCATGGCCTTATTCCTTGATATTGACAGATAAATTTATACATTTTAATGATAGTGGGATAGCAGCAAGGCCTGTACCATTTATTTTATTTCTAGTAAAAACAATGGGTTAACCTAATGTTGAGAGCAAGGTGGATTGTTTTTATACCAGCATTTTTGATGAACACACTAATAATTAGGCAATTTAACCAGTCTGTGTTTTCTTGTACGAATTGATATATAATTCTGCCCTAATTTATGTGGGCTTATAATAACGTGTTTACTATTTTTGAGGAAGTGAGATGAGTAATTGGACTGATGCAATATTGTTTGGTTTTGGTTTAGTAGCGTTTGTTTTAGGCGTGACGAGTATCATAATGGGGTTTATCGCTCAACCTGCAGGGCAAGAGACTGCCATGAAATCACGTGTTGAATATGGTTTCTTTGGGGTATCTGGTGTCGTGTTATTTATCTTATTTTGGTATGCCTTGACCGTAGGCTAAAGCCCACAGTCAAGTTAACAATATTTAGTGAGACCTATCACTGACACGTTGATAGGCTCGCAAACCAAACACTGGCAGCATGGCCAGCGCATGATCAAAAATATCTCCCTGAATACCTTCGTAGGCTATCCAATCTTTATTGGCACTGAAGCAATATATCTCCAGTGGTAGACCTAACTCTGTCGGCGGTAGTTGGCGAACCATTAAAGTCATATCCTGATTGATGCTTGGATGATGACGTAAATAGGATACTAAATAAGCGCGTAAGGTACCTATATTGGTTAAACGACGACTATTCAACAGGTCTTGGATATCGATTTTCTGTTCTTGATGATAGGCATCCAGTTCTGCGCGTTTTTTTTCTATGTATTGATTAATGAAACGAATTTTACGGAAGCCGTCAAGCATGTCTTGATCGCAAAATTTGATGCTATTCACATCGATATACAAGGAGCGCTTGATGCGCCGTCCTGCTGAATCCGACATACCGCGCCAGTTCTTCATTGAGTCGGTAATCAAGCTATATGTAGGAACGGTCGAAATGGTTTTATCCCAATTTTGTACTTTGACTGTGGTCAGTCCGACTTGTAAAACAGTACCGTCGGCACCGTATTTAGGCAGTTCAACCCAATCCCCTGTGTTTACCATGCGGTTAGCGGCAATTTGAATACCTGCGACAAAACCTAAAATCGTATCTTTAAATAACAACAAGAGTATGGCTGTAACGGCACCTAAACCGGATAACAATAACAGTGGCGATTTATCTAATAAGTTGGAGATGATAAGTAAGCCTGCGACGATCACCACAAACAGCTTCCCTACCTGAATGAAGCCGGTGACTGGTGCACGTTTAGCCAGCTCAGATGCGTTATAGATATCTTCTACGGTATTGAGTAAAGCGCTACTGGCAGCCACTGCTGCTATCAGCATATAGATAATCGCCATTTTTTGCAGGACAGAGAACAGAATGGGATCTTCAACCAGCATGCTACTGCACAGGTAAATAACCATGGCAGGGACAATGTGACCGATACGTCTAAACACGCCGTGCTCATGTAATTCGTCGTCTATGGTGTTTTTACTGTGAAAAATAACCCGAGTGAGCCGACCGGTTAATATTATCCGCACTAATCGAAAACTAAGCCAGGCTAGGCACAGCAGCGATATAACAGCGGTTAACGCAAATAACCCTCCGTTTTTGCTCACAGTCAGGCCAACATACTGGTAGCCCTGAATAATATAGTCACCTAGTTGTGCGCTATGGTCCACTTACTTGCCTCCGGATAATTGGTTAATTTGGGTATCTTTGTGCGCCCAGCGAGAATTCAACCAAGATTGAAAGCTATCTTTGAAATACGCGTCGTTAAAATAGTCGCCAATGATTTCTTGCTCAATCGGCATGACGGAAGCGCGCAGTATGACCTTGCTCAGTCGCCCTGAGAGCATGTCTAACATTGGCTTATTGGGGTTGTTTGGATACATTAACGTTACGTCTAAGATACCGGTAAATAGCTCCCCCATAGCAGCGAGTGTAAATGCAATCCCACCTGCTTTTGGGGGTAACAGGTGCATGTAGGGGCTATTACGGTGTTTGTGCTTCTGTGCGGTAAAACGGCTTCCTTCAACAAAATTAATCACTGTGGTGGGGCAGGTTTGGAATTTTTCACAGGATTTCTTGGTGGTTTGGATATCTTTACCATTTAAATGAGGATTTTTTTCAATAAATTCTCGACTATATCGTTGCATAAATGGCATATCGAGTGCCCAAGCACCTAACCCTACAAATGGTAACCAAATCAGTTCTTTTTTCAGGAAAAACTTCGGTGCTGGAATACGATCAGCAGCAAAATCAACCAACAGAATAATATCCAACCAACTGAGATGATTAGGCATCATGAGATACCAGTGTTCTTTGCTCAGCACTCCGTCTATGTCCACGTCTATTTCAATACGATTAAAGAAGCGAATTAAGCGCACACTTATGACACCAAATGCGCATAACATAAAGTTGAGAATGTGGTTAATGGGCCGGGAAATAAACGCTAATGGGATTAGCAATTTTATGATCCCGAGCGTAATGATCAGCACTGCCCAAAAAGACAAATTAATGATTTGCAGGCACAAATGAATTGGGAAAATAATGAAACTCGGCAGCACTGAAAACATCGTGTTACTGCTCCGCTGAAAGTTTTTCGATTTTTCGATCTTTCTCTGTCCAAACGCTATTAAGCCAGCGTTGAAATATTACTCGCTGGGCAGGGTTGTCGAAGTAATCTTGAGTAAACGCTTCGCTTTGTAATAAGTCGCTGATTGGCGTGACGGAAACATGTACTTTGATTGAGGTGACTTTACCACAAACAAAGTCCCAATATGTGGGTATACCTTGTGGATAATAAATCGTTACGTCGAGTAGTTTATGCAGTTGACTGCCCATGGCACTCAGTACAAATGCCATTCCGCCGGCCTTAGGTTTTAAAAGACGCTGAAAGGACGGGGACTGGCGTTGATGTTTTTCTGGGGTAAAACGGGTTCCTTCCACGAAGTTCATGATACTGACTGGCTTAGTCTGAAATTTTTCACAGGCTTTTTGGGTGGTTTCCAAATCTTTGCCTTTTAGATGGGGGTTTTTCGCTAAAAATGATTTGGTGTAACGACGCATGAAAGGAAAGTCTAACGCCCACCAAGCAATACCTAAAAAAGGAACCCAGATAAGCTCTTGTTTCAAAAAGAATTTTAGAAAAGGAATTTTGCGATTGAACACTCGTTGCAGAATCAGAATATCAACCCAGGATTGATGATTGGCAATGACTAAGTACCAATCATCACGGGTGAGTGTTTGCGTACCTATGACTTCAATTTTTGTGCGGCTGAAAATGTTTTGATTGATATTGTTGACCGTTATCCAAGAGGTGGCGCAACCATCTAATAGGTAAGACAGCCCAGTTCGCCAAATTTTAATGGGGATAAGCTTTAAAAAAGACAGTAATACAATGGGGATAACCCAAAACACTGTATTGATAAAATACAAGATAACCGAGAGCAGACCCATCAAATTGCCAAACAGTAGTGCCACTACATTCACTCCAACTGATACCAGATACAAACAAAGGCGTAGTGTAAACTAAAGTTGAATAGACCTAATAGCTAAGTATTACTGTTTTTAGCCGATTTTCGCCCTAAGTTAGCCTAAATAACAACAATATCGCTGATTTCAGGTTTTTCCCATGCGCGATTTTTAGAGAAATGATTACCTAGAAATGCCATTTGGTCGGCAAGTATACGTCGGTTCATTAAGTAAAAACGTTCGTGAATATTTGGCGTGAAAGGCACCGCAATTAATGCTAGGCCAGCTTCTTCCGGTGTCCGGTCAGCTTTAAAGCAGTTGCAGCGATTACAGGCCGAGGCGCAGTTAGTCCATATGTCACGGCCACCTTTTGAACGGGGAATGATGTGATCTCGGGTCAGTTCGGTGATGCGAAATTTTTGTCCACAATACATACAAAGATAATTGTCGCGACGAAACAAAAAGCGATTGTTCAGCGGAACTTTACCCAGAGGACGGATAACTTTCCCTTCGCAGCCTATAATTGAAGACAAGGTCAGACGACTTTGTAAACCTTGATTATTCCAGCCGCCACGCAGTACCCGTTTATTGTTTCCAAGCTCAAATAAGACTCTGTTTTGCGTGTAATATCGAGCTGCTTCTTCTACGGTTATCCATGCCTGAGGTAGGCCAGATTTATTCAATCTTAATACCAACATACACTTGCCTCTATCTAGGTAGACATAATAGGCCCGTATTGCATCCGTTAAGGGAAGCAATAAACATGCTTTTTGGCCGAACCCACCGCTCTACTGTGTACTTATTTTGACCAACTGTCATTAATTGTTATTGATTTGTACAAATAGGCGGAGCATATGAAATGTATTTTTCAACGTAAAAGAGTAAAAGTCTTAGGGGCGGATAACTCGGGCTATCCAATTGGCTTGCTCATCAAGTTGGTAGTTCAGGCGCAGGTGAGGCAGCGGTGCTAGGCGCAAATAATCCACTTGGGCAATGTTCAGTATCAGTAGCACAAAGTATGGGTTGGGTGCCCCTGCAGCACAATCTTCGCCATAACTGTCACGTAATGCGCCACTGAGGTTTTGCCAGTGCTCATTGCGCAACTGTTGTGGTGGTGGCGTTGCTGGGCAACTTGTTGCGTCGCACGAGTGTATGGGATCATGAGCGATGCACTCTATTTTCCCTTTTAAGCGAAACTGTTCACGGGTTTGGTTAAAATACCAACAGGCTTCCACCTGTTTATTCGCCTCAAACTGGCTTATTTTGTCACTTCGGCTATCAGTATGCAGAAAGAGCTGTGTTTGGCGCGCGTTGAACCCTCTGAATACCAAGGTCCGGCAGCAAGGGTGGCCGCGTTCATCCACACTGGCCAATTGCAAATAGCGGCTGGTCACATCGTTGCTATGTTGCTCAATCGTTTGACTAATCTTTGATTGCCATGAAGGTGCCGCGTGTGTTGTTGTGGTGTGCATAATGCTGTCCTTTGTCACATTTTTGCCAGCGGCTCTGTTAGGCCCAAGTATTTTGACTAGTTTACCTGTGATCAAATTTACCGCAAAGGTTGAACGCAATGACATTTGAAGGCGCTAAACTAGCAGCCTTTTCTTAACGATACCATTGCGTCATTTCTAGACGTGTCAGCAAGTGCTATAATACGCCGCTAATTTATCCGTATCCCCATGATCGCTTTGTCAGCATAAATATAACGTAAGCTTAAGTGCTATCGTTATTTGACTAGCGTAGGGACTTTGATGATGGCCAAAATTTGGCTGTCATTTTGAAATATTTTAAATATCAAAGGTTTGTAGTGAATAATTCAACGCCGTCAATTAACCGCACTATTTCTGTTGCACCCATGCTTGACTGGACCGATAAGCATTGCCGTTATTTCTTACGAAAAATATCTAAACATGCTTTGCTTTATACCGAGATGGTAACAACCGGGGCGATTATTTTCGGCAAGGGCGATTATTTAGCATACAACGATGCGGAGCATCCCGTAGCTTTGCAACTCGGCGGATCTGATCCGGTAGACATGGCACGCTGTGCGGTACTTGCACAAGAACGTGGTTACGACGAGGTTAACATTAATGTTGGGTGTCCATCTGATAGAGTGCAAAATGGACGCTTTGGTGCCTGTCTGATGGCGGAACCAAGCACGGTTGCTAAGTGTATCGAAGCAATGCAAAAAGAAGTCGATATTCCGGTGACAGTTAAATCACGTATCGGTATAGATGATATGGATGAATATAAGGATTTGACTGACTTCATTAGCGTCGTGGCTGATAGTGGGTGTGATATTTTTACGGTGCACGCGCGAAAAGCTTGGTTAAAAGGGTTAAGCCCTAAAGAAAATCGCGATATTCCCCCCTTAATGTATGACCGAGTTTATGCTCTTAAAGATGAATTTCCGCAGCTAAATATCAGTATTAATGGTGGCGTAAAAACCCTAGATGACACCGCTGTTCATTTGGAAAAACTCGATGGTGTTATGATCGGTCGAGAGGTATACAGTAATCCTTATATTTTGGCCGATGTGGATAGGCGCTTCTATCAGGATGATCGTCCCGTGCTGAGCCGAGAAGAAATAGTACATGCTATGTTGCCCTACGTTGAAGCGCAAATGGCCGGTGGCGCCCGGGCATGGAACATAGCGCGGCATATGTTGGGCTTATTTCAAGGGCAACCAGGTGGGCGTATTTGGCGGCGTTATTTGAGCCAGCATGGTACGGGACAAAGCAAAAATGGTTTGCAAGTTGGCCCTGAGCTCTTGATCAACGCGTTAGCGGCGGTCGATGAAGCTCGCGCGACAGCAAAAGCCTACCAAGATAGTCGGGTTAGTTAATTTAACCACATTGGTGGTCTTTTTTACTAACCTGTTGCTTTTTTCACCCACTTTTATTTAACGTCACACAGTCATATTTATAAAAAGTCTATTTAATCAGTTGGTTGCGAAATTATTCTGTCTTGGCACAACTCTCGCACTATTTCTCTCGACTTAACAATGACATCAAAAATTGGTGTCACACTGCTTAAAATGAAGAGGAATATCATGTTTACTAAATCAACAATCGCTGTCATCGCTTTAACGTCTACTCTGGCTTTCAGCTCTCAAGCTTCAGCTGCAGAGGTAAACTTGGAGCAATTTGTTAGCCACATGATGGCAAAAACCATAAAAACGACTAAATCAGAGTTGCAATACGGGATTCAAGAGGCGGTATTGACAGCGAGCAACATGTTCAGCATTAATGATGAGCCTGTGTTTGCGAGTCATGTGAAAATTACTGATCTTGACGAAAAAGAAGTGACGAAAAATAAAGCTGAATAGGAGATGATTATGTTTGATCATCATGCTCTTATCACGCTTTTACTCGCACCAGTTGTCGCTTATTTAGTGGGTGCGATCTTGTTTTCAATTGGGACTTATGTGCAAGAAAACATGTGGACATCAATCAGCCTCACAAGCTCAAATATAAACAGCGGTCACTCCTTGTAGTATTGATCGCTGTTACATGGGCTCCAGATGTTATTTGCCTAGTATTGGCACCCAATGAATTAACTTTTCCCATCCCCACTTTTTTATTTCATCTACTTTTATCGCTTTGCATAATATTTCAGATACCCAAGATAGGCCAATATACATAATAAGAACGATGCATAGGCGCTTGGGCCATCCACTGGCAAAAACCAAATTGACGATTGGCTCGATTACGAAGTAAAGCGGCATATGCCCAATAAAAACAATAATGGTGTTACGTGAGAAGAAACGTACGATACGGCCAGCTTTAACGCGACTAAAGACGGCAATACTAAATAAGGTATTGCTAATATATACAAATGAAACCGCGATGGATGTATACAAAGCGTTCATCATGTCAGAGCTGAGCTGAATGCTTTTAAAGGGAAAACGCTGACTCACATTTAATCCGTTAAGGATCACAGCCCAGAGAATCAAAAATACCACCCATGCAAGTGTGCAGAGCATAAGACCTTTGGAACTGTCTTGGTCTTTTTGTTGGCACATATACATACCGAGTACAAACAGTGTGAGCCAATTGGGTAGTGCCATGTAGGCAATAAAAATAGAGCTGTTGCCTATAAAGTAACTGCGCATTAAAATCTCAATTATCAGGCAGGCACCGAGTATTAAAGGGGTGATAGGAATACGATATAAAATAACCGCCCAAAGCAAAATAATGTGTAAATAAGTGCCGATAAACCAAGTGGTTGGATTAGCGGGAAAGAAATCGAAAATCACATTTACCCCGAACACAAGTGGAGCGTAGTTACTCAATGAGGGGTTATTGATGACAACAAGGCTTATCGCGCTGATAAAAATGGCGATGACAGTTCCCCAAAAAAACATTGGGAACAAGCGGTTGTAGCTAACTTGGTATCTTTTGGCCTTAACTTTACCTAACCCCCAACCCATGATGAAAACGAACATCGCGACGCCGAGCTGTTTGGGATATATAGGTTGAGTAAATTGGTTAAAGGGATCACCAAAAAAATGTCCAAATACAATTAAAAACATACCGACAGCTTTCATCCAATCAACGAAGTCACAGCGTTTCATATTCATTCCTTAGTGTTCAGCTTGTGATTTTGGGGCGGTGCTTTTTAGTTCTGCGGTAGCTTCGTCGATTGATGGCGGTAGCGCGAAGCTTTTGACAAATCTCGCTGGGTTGCCTGCGACCACAATATTTTCCTTTACATTGTTATTAACAACCGCACCTGCAGCGACCAATGAACCTTTGCCTACGTTAGCGAGTATTATTGCTCCTTCACCAATCCATACATTCTGAGCAATATTGATGCGGTTAATATTGTCTGTTGAAAAAGGCATCCATTCACCGTTTTCGTCGTTGCGCATATGCTGGGTGTTTCCACTGAGTAAACTGGAATGGCTGCCGATTAAGCAATTTTTACTTAAATGTGCTGAGCCTATAGAGCAATATATGCCTGTGTATACGTTGTCTTCTACCACAGTGCTGCGGTGCGCGAAAATTGTGCCAAAGCCTATATAACTGTTAAGTGAGCACTTTTCGAGGGTCAATGAATAAAAAGCCCTGCGCAAAAATACGCCCGGCAGGCCTGGTAATATTGAGTAAACGTGGGTCCAAAAAGAAAAAACGGATTCAGAGTGCTTGCTTAATACTGTTTCTAACCAACAGGTAATTGCCATAGGCAAGGCCAACAACTGGCATAAACGGTTAATGCACAATTTTAATATGTGGTACATAGTCAATATCCTTAATGACGAGTCACGTCGATTCGCCTTTTACTCGGTGCTTATAACCGTTTGCGCATCCTTTTGAAGCGAGCATTATGGGTGTAGCTTTCAATCAATGTGATTCTTTTAGGCACCTTGTACGCTGGCAAGCGTCCGGCACAATGTAGGCGTAATCTGACTTTAAACTCAGACAGTGTTTCGTCGGTATTAAGCTTAACTTCGATTGCTACTATCATGCCTGTAATTGCGTGAGGGGATGAATAAACTGCTGCGTCTTCAACGCCGGGCATCTCTAACACAACACTTTCCACTTCGGCGGGATAAACCTTTTCGCCGCCAACGTTGATGATTTCACTTTGCCGGCCTAATATTTTAAGCCACTCACCGTCTTGTTCTACCTGATCGCCAGTATCTAAAAAACCCTCCTGATCAAATGGTGACGGGGCATTCAAATAACCTAACATGGCGGATTCAGACTTTATCCACAATCTGCCATCAACTATTTTGGTTTCAAACTCCGCACCGCCGACTTTTACCCAAAGTGACTGTGAATCTCTAGACTTGGAACGTAAAATACCCACTTCAGATAAACCATAGGTCTGCAGCAGCTTTGTTTCTGGAAACCTTGCGGTAATGGCAGCTAGGGTACTGTCAGGCATGGTTTCAGTGCCGTAAGTAATCAGTTTAAGCGAACTTAGATCGGTATTATCTGCTGCCCCAGACAATAAAAGCAGGTTAATAAAGGTCGGTGACGTGGGTAAAACTTCGACCCGGTGTTTCTCTATGGCTTCGCATACTGACTCAGGAGTGCGCTCAGATGGTACTACTGCCGTGCCGCCGTTAGCCAAAGTGTATAATAAGGTGTTCACACCACCTATATGGTCAAACTGCAAAAACGCTAACGTACGCATCATCTTTCGCGGCACGGTAAATTTATTTAACAGTTGGGACAGATCGTGAAATATCGCTTTACTCTTGCCCGTAGAGCCTGACGAGAATAAGACCAAACCAGGACTGTTTTTTTCGTGCAGTACCTTATACAAAGGGTGTTCTGCCTGATTACCCGTTTTGGTTAGCTGAGTGTTGCCATCACTAAGGATGATATCGTATTGATTTTGCGCTATGTCACAGAAGGTTTCGAAATGGGCTTTTGAATCATTCGACAGCGGCACAATGATATTGCGATTTTGAGTGAGTGCCAAAAATAACGAGATGCTATCAGCGGAGTAATCGGACTTAATGCTGACGACTTCTCCAGACTTGATACTTTCACTATCTATCCAGTTCAGCCAATCATGATATTTTTCAAGTAGCTCACCATATGTAATGATATTGCTGCCAACAGCCACAGCTTCTTGCGTGCTGAGCTCAGACATTTTGTCTAACAAAAACTGCACAGTCATGATATGCCTCCTAGATAAATCACCTGTCCGGTAATCATTTTACTTTGTGGCTGAATGAAAAAGTCAACGAGGTTAAGCACATCTTCAGGTTGGGCCATCTTTTGAATTGACTGCTGTTCTACCAAACGCGCTATTTTATCTTCACTCACACCACGAATAAGGTCGGTAGCGATCGGTGATGGGCCAATAGCATTACAGGTAATATTAAAGCTGCTGAGCTCTTTAGCAATAATACGCGTCAGTGACTCAACAGCGCTTTTTGAGGCAGCATATGCGGCTTCGCCTTGCAGATTCATAGGGACTGCTACTGTGCTCATATTGATGATACGAGGATTGGCAGACTTCCTGAGCAAGCTAATTGCTTTTTGGCTGCACATAAAAGTGCCTGCATAGTTGACGTCTATGGTTTCACGCATATTTTTGAACGGTGTGAGTGCAAAAGCATTCATGCGAGCAACACCAGCGTTATTTATCAATACGTCTATATACTTGAAGGTTTTTCTGATTTTAATGAAAAGTTCTTGTACCTGTTCTTCATTTGCTACATCAGCTTCAAAATGGTGGTAATTTTCGTGTTTTAGTTCGCCTTTACTGCGCGCGCAACCAATAACCACATTACCTTTAGCCAAAAGGTGTTGCACAATGGATAAGCCAAGTCCTCGACTTGCTCCTGTCACCAGAATGTGTCGCATGGGATTACTCCCCTTCTAACAAGTGACTGATATGCGCAACAAGTGAAGCGACATTTTTAAATGGACTGTTGGCTGCCGACATAGCTCGCTCATCACTTAACGAAATATGTATATCTTGATCTTGCAACATATCTTCAATGTCAATAAGGAGGGCAACGAGCGCCATAGAGTCCAAATGCCCTTGCTTGCCAAATAGAGAGGTGTCGGTGGAAACGGGAACGTGCTCAGCTTTTTCACGTGATTGGTTGGTCAGTTCAATTGCTGTTAATACTAGAGATTGTATTTCTTCGTGGGTCATATGCTTATTCCTTAGCGTGGGTTAACCATCGAACAGCACTACTCAAATAACGAGTATCGATTAGTTATCATACGCCCAAAAAATGACAGCCTGCAAACCCTAATTTTTAATTCGACTGTGTAGCATTGTTAATTTTAGTCGTAGTTTTCAAATTAAAATTAGTGATTTTAACCAATTATTGTTCAATTTGCTCTTTGCTGGTAATTATTGATTTTAAAATAAGGCATTTATTTCAAATGCTTACATTGAATTATGTGATTGGCACAACACTTGTAATGGGTAGTGAGTAAGTAATAAAGCTATATACATCCATTACTGATATTGCTGGTTAATCGGCATAAACCCTAAACAAGTGGAGATTTATCATGGGACTACTTTCAAGAATGTCAGACATAGTGCAATCAAATATTAATGCATTACTCGACAAGGCAGAGGATCCAGAAAAAATGATCAAGCAACTTATTCTGGAAATGCAGGATACTTTGGTTGAAGTGCGCTCAGTGGCAGCGACAGTATTGGCCGATAAAAAACATATTGAGCGCAGTATGAGTAAGCTCACCGTTGAAAGCGAAAATTGGCAGAACAAAGCGCGTATTGCGCTGCAAAACGACAGAGAAGATCTTGCCCGCGCTGCACTTGCTGAAAAACAACGAGTTGATACGGCTCTGGAAGGTTTGCAGACGCAGTTATGTGAAGTGCAAGAGTCTATCGAAAAATTACAAAGTGACAGCAGTAAGCTCAACGAAAAGCTTATGGAGGCGAAAAGCAAGCAAAAGAGCTTATTGATTAAGCAGCGTACGCAGCATGCAAGATTGAAACTTAAAAGCTCCGGCGCATACCACAAAGTTGATAGCGCAATTGTGAAATTCGATCAATATGAACGGCGCATTGATGATCTAGAAGCGCAAGTCGACGCCTTTGATCTGGTCAGTGAAACGAAAAGCTTAACCGCTGAGTTAGCGCAACTTGAAGCGAACGAGAATATCGAAAAACAGTTAACAGAACTGCGTAACAAGGTCGCTTAGTCAATCCATTTAACAGCATGAATTTCACATCTGCTACGTGAACTTCGGTGTGACATATATCAGGAGAGCAACATGAGAGAATATATTAATTTAGACAGATTACATCGCGATACCTTACACGGTAAAATTTCTGGGGTTTGTGCGGGTCTGGCGAAGCATTGGGAGCAACCTCGGTGGGCGATTCGCATCGCGGCAATTGCATGTTTGTTACTGTTACCCGTTGCAACTGCAGTCGCTTATGCTATGGCAGTATTATTGCTGCCTACACGCTCATGAATCTGTTGAAAAACTTAGCGCTGGCGGTACTTATCGCTATTTTAATTACCTACAGCCTAGGTTACGCCGCATCAGATTTACTGAATATACAGGTGCAACTTGACAATAATTTCGTTGAGCCGGTGACGTCGCTTATTGTCATGATTGTGGTCGGCGTAGTGTTGGTGCTTGTGGGGTTCGCGGTTGCCCTTAGCGTATTTGCCGCTATAGGGTTTGCCCTGTTTGCTATCTTGGCTGCACTGATTTTTGCTGGGTTAGGCAGTATTTGGCCGATATTGCTGGCGGTGGTGATAATCATTTGGGCATTAAAAGACAAAAAGCATGAGGATCGCTACTCCTAAATTGTTCGCTAAATAAATGAGATACATGATCTACCATGCGTGGGAATGGGTAGCATATTGCTCTGATTTGCTGAATAATTCCGTTCTGATTCATTTAAGTGGAATGGTAGGTGCTTGTGAGCATTAAAAAAATAATTGCCGCAGCGTTAATTTTTATATCAAACGCTACCTTCGCAGAACTGCAAATCACAAATGCAACCGTAAGATTGCTGCCACCTAGTGTGCCGAATACGTCAGCGTATTTTACCGTGCGCAACACTGGAGATCAGGATATTACCTTAATTGGCGGCCAAACCAAGATTGCAAGTAAAGCTGAATTACACAATCATATTATGCATGGTGATGTAATGCGTATGGAGAAACAAAACGCAGTCGTTGTGCCTGCAGGCAAAACACTGATTTTTGCGCCAGGCGGACTACATATGATGATATTTGGTTTAACTGAGTCTCTTAATAAATCTCAAACTGTAACCCTAAATTTGTTAACCCAAGATGGGCAACAGATCAGGTTTGATGCCATCGTCGTATCCCCTAATCAACATAGTCATCACTAGGAGGTGAACATGCAAAAATATCTAACTCCAAAGTGGCTGCTCAGTATCGCAGCTTTACTCTTTATTTTCTTTTGGCTGATTGCAATTTATTGGAGTTTTGAGCCTGAAACTTTTGATCCTCGACAAACGGCGCAAAACTATGCCCAGCAGCATAATGAAAAGCTGGTGCCGGGTTATATCGTAACGACGAGCTTGATTGCGGTAACGGAAACCCTGTTGAACAAGTCAGGAGGGTACCTGTCCAACGATGTTATCCCGCCAAGCTTGTTCATGGACAATATGCCGAGTTGGGAGTTTGGCGTGTTAGAGATGACACGTGATTTAGCGCTTTCTATGCGTAAAGATATTAGTCGTTCTCAATCGCAATCCAGTGAAAACCCATTTTTGACTGATGCACAACCTAAACTAAATATTGATCATCGTAGCTGGCTATTACCGTCTGCTGAATCTCAGTATCAAGATGCTATCGATAAACTCTACGAATATCGCACGAGCTTATCGAATAGTCGTCAGGGCACAGCACAGTTTTACGCCAGGGCTGATAACCTTAGGGATTGGGTTAAACAAGTTGAAAAACGCTTGGGCAGCCTGTCGCAAAAATTAAGTGTCAGTGTTGGGCAAGACCGCCTCGATACCGGCCTCGCTGGTGATAGCAGCGCAGGAGCAATACCCGCCGCAGAGTTGCGTGAGCAAACAAGCTGGTTTCAATTGGATGATAATTTCTATGAGGCGCGAGGAGCGAGTTGGGCCCTGATCCATTTTCTTAAAGCTGTGGAAGTTGACTTTGCTGATGTGCTAGATAAAAAGAATGCACGCGTTAGCGTTCAGCAAATAATTCGCGAACTCGAGTCAACCCAAGAGTCTATTTTCAGTCCCATGATATTAAATGGCAGTGGCTTTGGCATGTTGGCTAATCACTCGTTAGTGATGGCGAACTATATTTCCCGAGCGAATGCTGCTCTAATTGAACTTTCTGAACTATTAAATCAAGGATAATCTATGAATAAATCGCTTTGTGCCGGTGCACTAGTCATGGCCTTAACGAGCTTGTCGAGTCAGGCCGATACTCTATTAGGTGTATATGCAGGGGCTCAAGCGTGGGATATGGAGACCACAGGTGGGTTTTCAGATAACAATAGCAATGTAGATTTTAATTATGAAGATGAAACCAAGGGAAGTTTCTATATTGCCTTGGAGCACCCATTACCTTTAGTGCCGAATGTTAAGTTACAGCGCACGGGTTTAGATACCAATGGGCAAACCGTTTTGTCATCAAGCATGACATATGGCGGCGAATTATTTTCGGCGAATACCGAGGTCAATACTAACATTGACCTCGTCAGTACTGACTATATTGCTTACTACGAGTTGTTTGATAATGATTTGATTAGCTTTGATTTGGGTATAAATGCTAAACATCTAGACGGTGACATTTATCTCGAAGCACAAAACGACGCCACGCAAAATGCGGCACAGGATTTCTCTGGTTTTGTGCCTATGTTGTATTCACGTGTGGCTGTAGGCGTTCCGTTTACGGGGTTAGGCGCGTTTGTTGAAGGCAGTTTTTTAGCGTTTGATGACAACAGCATCACTGATTATCAGGCGGCGATCACCTATGGGTTGCTTGATAACCTAGCAATCGATGCCACGTTGCAATTGGGCTACCGCTCGTTAGAAATAGAATTGGATGACTTAGACGGTATCTATACCAACTTCGAATTCAGTGGGGCTTTTTTGGGTATTGAAGTGCATTTTTAAGTTTTGTTGCCTGTAGTGAATTGTTGACTTTTCGCTCAGTCCATTAAGTAATAAAAAATCAGTATTTATTCTTTCCAGTTATGAACATAGATCGCTAACCTAGTGCCATAGCATTCGAGGTTAGCGATATTATGTCATCAAATACACAGAAAAATTTAGGTTCTACAACCGCTCTAAGCGATACCCAGTGGGCTCAACTTAATCAGTTGACTCCATCTCTTACACCTGCTCAATTGGGTTGGTTAAGTGGTTATTTAGCTGGATTAGCACAGACTCAAGTTACTGCGACTTTGCCTCAGGCGAATGGGCCTGCTGCTGAAGCTTCGTCCCCTGAAAAATTCATTACGCTTCTTTATGGCTCCCAGACGGGCAACGCTAAAGCGTTGGCTCAGGGTTATAAAGCAAAACTTGATGCTGCAGGTATTGCTGCCAAATTGGTCAATATGGCTGACTACAAAGTTAAGCAGCTTAAGAACGAATCGCACATCGTTGTCATCGTCAGTACTCATGGTGAAGGCGATGCGCCTGACGACGCAGTCGAGTTACATGACTTTCTGGCTAGCAAGAAAGCCCCTAAGTTACCTAACCTTAAATTTTCAGTATTGGGACTAGGTGACAGCAGCTACGAGTTTTTCTGCCAAACAGCAAAAGATTTTGATAAAAAACTGGCTGAGTTAGGTGCAACGCGTATCGTAAATCGAGTCGATTGTGATGTTGATTACGATGAAGCATCTGCAACATGGGCACAGCAAGTACTGGATAAGGTCCAAGACGAGTTAAAAGCCAAAAGTAACTCCCATGTTGTGGCTATGCCACATATTGGCAAGCCGACCTTGTCTGTAGCGGCTGCGCAATATTCTAAGAAGAACCCATTTACTGCGAGTTTGTTAGCAAGCCAAAAGATTACTGGTCGCGATTCAGTTAAAGATATTAGGCACGTTGAAATTTCTCTTGAAGAGTCAGGCATTCAGTATCGTCCTGGTGACGCATTAGGTGTTTGGTTCAAAAATGATCCGAGCATGGTTGATGAGTTGCTGGCGCTGCTAGAGATTGATGGTGCATCAGAGGTGTCTGTTGCTGGTGATACTTTATCTGCGCGTGAAGCCTTAATCGAAAAGCGTGAATTAACTCAAAGTTACCCCTCTTTTGCCAGTGCTTATGCGCAGCTTGCGAATAACCCTGAGCTGAATGCCTTAATTGAAGATAAAGCTGGGCTGCGGGCGTTTTTAGGTGAGCGTCAAATTATTGATGTTGTACGTCAGTATCCGGTTAAGACAGATGCGCAATCCTTGATTGATATGTTACGGGGAATGACCCCTCGCCTTTACTCCATTGCTTCAAGCCAAAATGAAGTTGAAGACGAAGTACATTTGACTGTGGCACTGGTTGAATATGATGCCCATGGACATGCGCACCAAGGCGGGGCCTCTAGCTACCTTACTAAGCGTTTGGAAGAAGGCGCAGAGATACAGGTTTTTGTAGAGAAGAATGACAACTTCCGTTTGCCTGAAAGCCCAGAAACCCCTGTCATAATGGTGGGGCCGGGTACAGGTATAGCACCTTTCAGAGCGTTCATGCAAGAACGTGAAGCACAAGAAACGGATGGCAAAAATTGGTTGTTTTTCGGTAATCCTAACTTTACCCAGGACTTTTTGTACCAAACAGAGTGGCAGCGTTTCGTAAAAGACGGTGTACTCGACAAGGTCAGCTTGGCGTTTTCTCGTGACCAAGAAGACAAAATTTATGTACAGCATCGCTTGCTTGAGCAAGGCGCAGAAGTATTCGAATGGTTAGAGCAGGGTGCGCATTTCTATGTATGTGGCGATGCAAATCATATGGCGAAAGATGTGCATGCTGCGCTGGTTGAAATTGTACAAAAGCATGGTGCAAAGAGCGCCGAGGCGGCAGAAGAATACTTAACTGCATTACGCAGAGCAAAACGTTATCAGAAGGACGTTTATTAATGACGACAGACAATAATAATTTAGTTGTACAGGGCAAACTGGCCGACAACGAGCGCCTAAAAGGCGAAAGTAACTTTTTACGTGGCACTATCGCAGACGATCTTAAAGATGACCTAACTGGGTCCTTCGTTGGTGATAATTTCCAGCTTATACGCTTTCACGGTATGTATCAGCAAGATGACCGCGATGTTCGTGCAGAGCGCGCAAAGCAAAAACTAGAGCCATTGCAAAATGTAATGCTACGCGCACGTTTACCAGGCGGCATTATTAAACCTGCCCAGTGGTTATCGATCGACAAGTTCGCAGATGAGAAAACCTTGTATGGCAGCATTCGTTTAACTACCCGTCAAACGTTTCAATTTCATGGTGTACTTAAGCCAAACATCAAGCTGATGCACCAAACGTTGAACCAAGTTGGTATTGATTCTATTGCTACCGCTGGTGACGTTAACCGAAATGTACTCTGTACTTCGAATCCAATTGAGTCGGTAATACATCAGCAGGCTTATGAATGGGCAGTAAAAATCAGCGAACACTTACTCCCTAAAACTCGTGCGTACGCAGAGATTTGGTTAGATGGTGAGAAAAAAGAAACCACGGATCATGAACCCATTTTAGGTTCAAATTATCTGCCACGTAAATTCAAAACAACCGTTGTTATTCCGCCACTTAACGACATCGACGTACACGCAAATGACCTTAACTTTGTGGCCATTGCTCAGGATGGAAAATTAGTCGGTTTTAATGTGTTGGTGGGTGGTGGTTTGGCTATGACTCATGGTGACCAAGCTACGTTTCCGCGCAAAGCAGACGATTTTGGTTTTATCGGTGTTGAAGACACGTTAGCTGTCGCTGAAGCGGTAGTCACGACGCAACGTGACTGGGGTAACCGTGTAGATCGTAAAAATGCGAAAACAAAATATACCCTTGAGCGTGTTGGTGTTGAAACGTTCAAGAGAGAAGTCGAAAAGCGTTCAGGTGTGACGTTTGGTGAAAGTCATCCCTATGAGTTCACCGAACGTGGCGACCGCATTGGTTGGGTTGAAGGTATCGATGGTAAACATCATTTAACGCTGTTCATTGAAAACGGCCGTATTTTAGATTATCCAGGTAAGCCGCTGAAAACCGGTTGTGCTGAAATTGCAAAAATTCACCAAGGGGATTTCCGTTTAACGGCGAATCAAAATTTGATCGTCGCTGGCGTAAGTGCTGAAAACAAAGCAAAGATCGAAGACATCGCCCGGTCCCATGGTTTGATGGTGGATGATCTTTCTCTTCAGCGTCAAGATTCGATGGCTTGTGTCGCTTTACCTACTTGCCCACTCGCAATGGCGGAAGCAGAGCGCTATTTGCCTGAAGCAGTAACGCAATTGGAAGGCCTATTGGCGAAGCATGAAATTGCCCAGAAAAGTATTATATACCGGGTCACAGGTTGCCCGAATGGTTGCGGACGCTCAATGCTGGCTGAAATCGGTTTGGTGGGCAAAGGTCCAGGAAAGTATAACTTACATTTAGGTGGTAATCGCCAAGGTACGCGCATTCCTAAAATGTATAAAGAGAACATCGGTGAGCAGCAAATTATGGATGAGCTCGACGTGTTAATTGGCCTATGGGCTAAAGACGGACAAAGCGACGAGTCATTTGGTGATTTTGTTATTCGTACTGGTGTTATTGCAGAAGTGGTAAATTCCGCTGAGGATTTTTATGCGTAACCTAGCTATGCAACCGTCGCAAAATGTTGAGCTGCTCGACGGAACACCTAAGATTTTAACGCAGGTTTCATTGACAGAACTTAATCAGCAGTTAGAAGCCAAAAGTGCGGTTCAGCGAGTGAGCTGGGCGTTAGAAAACTTGGAGCCGACATTTATGTTGTCCTCTAGTTTTGGTGCCCAAGCTGCGGTTATGTTGCATATGCTGACCCAACAGTTTCCTGATATACCCGTGGTATTAACAGACACTGGATATCTATTCCCAGAAACTTATCAGTTTGTTGATGAGCTGACCGAGCGCCTAAATCTTAATTTACAGGTTTACCGCGCTCCAATGTCAGGTGCGTGGCAAGAAGCGCGTTTTGGCAAACTCTGGGAAAAAGGAACGGAAGGAATAGAGCAATACAATAAGCTGAATAAAGTGCAACCTATGCAACAAGCGCTTGCTGAGCTTGAAGTGAAAACTTGGTTCGCTGGTTTACGCCGTAGCCAATCAGAAATGCGTGAATCTTTGTCAATATTGCAAAAACTGACTCGTCAAGTGAAGGTTTATCCAATTTTAGATTGGAGCAACAAAGATATTCATTATTATCTGAAGGAAAATGACTTACCTTATCACCCTTTGTGGGAGCAAGGTTATGTGTCAATTGGTGATTGGCATACCACACGATCTTTACAAGAAGGCATGGATGAAAAAGACACCCGCTTTTTCGGTTTAAAACGTGAGTGTGGTTTACATGAATTTGGTGACGGTGACGGTATCTAACTGACAGTGAAAGCGTTGTTCAAAATCAATTTTAGCGCCTCTAGGTACTTATCCTGTGTATTGGTGCCCACTAATGTAAATAGCTCAGCGCCTGTGGCGGTGAACTTATAATACTTCAATGTCGTACCATGCTTTTTAGCGCTCAAATGAAAGGTTTGAGCGTTATTCCTCCATTCTATATCAGTATTTATTGACCATTCTCCTGATTCAATCTCGGCTTGATGAATTAAACCTAGACCAATTAAGGAAAGTAGATCGGGGTAACTTAAGCCAAACATAGCCAAATTGAGTTGTTGCTCTTTGCGTAAGCGAAACAAAGCAAACATGGATGGTTTTTGGTAGAAACCAGTTAATAATTTAGGGGTTGTATCTCCTTTTCGTCGACTTGATAGTGCGACTGCTCGGCGAAAGGTTTGTGCATCTTTGAAAGTGAGCTGTTTGAGGGTCAGTAAAGTGCGCAGCGAAAAGCTACCTGGGCGACTGGTTTCAACCGCAAATATCTTACCCCACAGTTCTTGCATTGCCGGGGAGTGTATTTCTTCTGCCATATTCACGAAGTTATAGAACCAATCTTGATCGATACGTTCGTCCTTATCCCCCTCAATGCAAAATTTTAAGGCTTTTTCAAACACGCTTTCAATGTTGTTTAGTTTACGTTGAGCAGCTATCTTCTTGCGCTTGAGAACTCGGCTCTCTATGCTGTTCGCTCGTATGCCCTGATAGGGTAAAGTCACACCAATTTGAGCAAACCACTGTGTTATACGCGCTGCTGTGCCTCTCGTTTCGGTTTGAGCGGTTGTAGGCGCTTCCGTTGATGCGCTTGCAGGTTGCGAAGACTTGCTCGTATTCTTGTCTAAAGACACAGGAAGAGGAGTGTTTTGGTTATCAACTTTCATTGGGTATTCATTCACATATCTAATTTAGTAAATATTATTTACCATAGTATCCTTATTCCTAGTAGCATTGAATTGCGTAACAAATTAGGTGAACTAATTTTGATTTACTCAGGATTTAGCTAAGCTTAAGAAATACTGCTGCTGTGTGCAGGTAAACTCAAGAGAGTCGTAAAATAAATGTGTCCGATGGAATATGAGAATGATGAGCTAATTTTCCTTTCTGAGGAAAATACCGCAGACAATACAGAATTTTCAGGAAGCTGGAATGTATTGGTAGTTGATGATGATGAAGAGATCCATTCTGTTACGCGTTTAGCGCTGTCCGATTTGGTATTAAATAACCGGAATTTGACCTTCTATCACGCATACTCTAAAGCGCAAGCGCTGGATATTATAAAAACTTTAGGTTCGGATTTAGCGATTATCCTACTTGATGTTGTCATGGAAACTGACGATGCGGGATTGCAGGTGGCGCGTATTATGCGTAACGAAATGGGACTGACAGAGCCGCGCATCATACTTCGCACTGGTCAGCCGGGCTATGCCCCAGAAGAAAGTGTCATTAAAGAATACGACATCAACGATTACAAAACGAAGACAGAGCTCACACGTAGCAAGTTAGTGACGACTATTATCGCCTCGTTACGCTCTTACCAACAAATATTAACCATTAATCAAAGTCGTATCGGTTTAGAGAAAATCATCCAGTCAGCATCAAACTTATTGGAAGAACATTCTATTAATCGTTTTTGCGAAGGGGTGGTTACACAAATTAGCTCTTTATTAGGACTTGATCCGTCAGGGGTAGTTTGTGCGCGGGCTGGTTCAATAATAGATAAAGACGAGAACGCAGTATATGTGCTTGGTGCGGCCGGGGAGTTTAGCAGTTACATCAATAAAAAAATTGAAAATCTACACGACGAAAAAATAGTCCGCTCAGTCAACCAATGCTTACAACAAAAATGCCATATCTATGATGCTCACTTCACCGTTCTATATTTAAAAAGTTCGGATTATGATGCCGCCGTTTATTTGAAAGTTGGCCAGCAAATTTCTGACGTCTTTAAACAACTTATAGAAGTTTTTTTATCAAGTATTTCAGTTGGTTATGAAAATGTTAATTTGTTTCATCAACTGCATACCGCAGCGTTTAAAGATTGGTTGACTAAACTCCCTAATCGGAGCGAGTTTATTAATCGTCTAGACGATATTAGCACCGACATAGAGCACGCAAATGATGTGGTTGCGCTTATCGATATTAATCATTTTGCAGACATAAATGATGGTCTCGGTCAGGATACGGGCAATGACACTTTGCTCGCGTTAGCCCAGCGTATTGAATCTGTGTTTCCTGAGGCCGCAGCGCTTGCACGTATTGGCTCAGATGTATTTGCCATAGTCGGTACCGAGCGAGAGGTCAACCCTGCGACCTTACAAGGATTGTTTAATAACGCATTTGAGGCAGGAGATCATATGTTGCCCCTAAGTGCCGCATTTGGTTTTTATCGTTTTAATGGCAAAAAACATACAGGTATTAATATACTTAAACACGCCAATATTGCGCTAAATCGGGCTAAAAAGAGTCTCAAAACAAATTTTGAATATTATGCGCCTGAAATGGAAGAACAGACCACTTGGCGGCTAGACATGATCCGCCAATTGCGTAATGATTTTGGCGAGCGAAAATTACAATTGTGGTATCAGCCGCAAATTGACTTGGTAACGCAAAAAATTATCGGTATGGAGGCCTTGTTACGCTGGCCATCTACAGATGGTGGTTTTGTTTCTCCAGCAGTTTTTGTGCCCCTTGCGGAGTATTCAGGATTGATCATCGATATTGGTGCTTGGGTGATGCAAGAGGCCTGTGAAAAGTTACGCTTGCTGACGAACGAAGGCTTCACCAATCTGCGCATGGCAGTGAACATATCCATGCCGCAATTTCGCGATCCAGCATTTATTGAGCTGGTGAAAACAGCGATAACCGATAACGCTTTGGCACCAGAGTGTATTGAGTTAGAAATTACTGAAAGTATCGTTATGGATGAGCCTCAGCTGGTAATTGATGTGCTGCATGAGTTGAAAGCGTTTGGCGTTAAAGTGGCGCTTGATGACTTTGGTACCGGCTTTTCATCCATGAGTTATCTTCAACAACTGCCTCTTGATCGCCTTAAAGTAGACCGGGCTTTTGTCAATGAGATCAGTCCAAATAAATCGGCGTTTATCGCCGAAACGATCGTCACTTTAGGTGCCAAGTTAGGGCTGAGAACGATCGCTGAAGGCATTGAAAAACCAGAACAAGCGAATTACTTGCTTAAATTAGGCTGTGATGAGGCCCAAGGTTTTATGTACGCAAAACCAATGCCTTTTGACGCGCTACTGGTGTTCATCGCTCAAGAGGCTAAAAAAGACGCGTAATATGGGTTAAAATTTAGTTAGTTCTGCTACGACACTTTGCATTTTAGGTACAACTTGTTCTTCAAACCAAGGGTTTTTCTTTAACCAAATATTATTTCGTGGTGACGGGTGTGGTAAGACGAAATACTTTGGTTGATACTCTTGCCAATTCCTAACGCGCTGGGTCAAGGTTAACTTATCGGCCAAATAATATGATTGGGCGTATTGACCAATTAATAAAATGTGCTTAATCGCCATGTACTTAATGAGTTTTTCGTGCCATAGCGGAGCGCATTCTTTACGCGGTGGTTTGTCGCCACTTTTTGCCTTTCCCGGATAACAAAAGCCCATTGGTAAAATGGCAATATTGTTTTCATCATAAAACTGCGCGTCACTTAAACCTAACCAGGTGCGTAAACGCACCCCGGATGGATCATTCCACGGCTTTTGAGTTTGATGAGCCTTTAAACCAGGTGCTTGACCAATAATCAATATCTTTGCACGCTGGCTACCTTGAATAATTGGCCTTGGTGTTAAGGGTAAATGGGCTTCACACACTCGGCAATTACGTGCTTGTTCAAAGTCGTTAATCAAGAAAGTCTACCAAAAAAGTCAGTTTTGTCATATTGTTGTCACAATCCTATGGTTTGGCATGTAGATTTGATTCCAACGCAGGATTACGATGCTTAACATGTGGTTAAGCGAATTATCGAGGAAATCATTATGTTAAGAATCAAATTACCCATTATTGTCGCAATGCTAAGCGTATTTTCATCTGCCGCTAGCCATGCTGAGACTCAGAACAATAGATTATTCGACTGTATGGAATCAAGCACATTCGCTATTGACGGTTCATGTATGGCCAACAAAATTCAGCAAAATGTGCAATTCCGTGAAATGCAGTTAAATATTGCACAGAAAACACAAGTTCAAGATGCAAACGCAGTGGCAACCATGCAATTCTTTGAAAATGAAATGCGTATTAATGTTATTGCACACAAAGATGCATTAGATGAATCTGAGTTGCTTGTACGCAACGCTGCTGAATAGCTCCCCTAATCCCTTAGGGTGAACAGTGTTAAAAATAAACTCAATGCAAAGCATAGCTTTGAGTTTATTTTAGCAAACACAAACCCTATTTCCTCGATTTTCACTATTCCATATTTCACTTACAGGCATACGTGATGTGGTCATTTGGGCGAGTAGCCAGGTGTTAAAACCTACATTCAGCACATTGAATTGTTAGCATTCTGGCCAAATTCATTTGGGTAAACAGCCTGCGATTTCTTTAGTGAGGGGATGGCATTTTATGATGATACAGGCGGCGTGATCTGAACTCGGGCAGGGATGATCACCAATACCAAAAAATATGTGTGCGAAAAATTTCGCCGCGAACGGATTGCTGGTTCATTAAACGTCTATACGATTAAAGATTTTGGAGCCATTGCCAGTAGCTCCCACCGTTTTTGTCAATTCAGTATGTCAGCGCTTGAAGAAGCCTAGGAGGGACTGACAGATTTCATTATGGTTTGGCGCCTGGAAGACAATCAGTGACAGATCACTCGAGTATTAAATTTTGGTCACAGGGCTAATCATTAATCTGGGGAATTAACGAAAACTTGCTGTTATATTCAACAACACGCCTGATTAGTGAGCGGTCAGTTAGTATTTGCAAAAGAGCTCTTGCGTTGACTGCGGTGGAGCTATATATTCCTTGCATCGGACGCGGGATGGAGCAGTCTGGTAGCTCGTCGGGCTCATAACCCGAAGGTCGTAGGTTCAAATCCTGCTCCCGCAACTAACCAAATACACAGCTCGAAATATTAATTGTTGTAGGCATTTAATATATCGGGCTTTTTTGTATGTGTTTTTCAACGTTAGCCCTCGGGCTCGCTCAACCGAAATTAATACGCAGCACCTCTTCTCCCAGTAAGGTTAATACCTTTTTGTTGTTGCTGGTCTTCACTGCTGATTTTACACTCTTGGGTGGCCAGCTCCCTGGCCGCGTCAAATTGGATAAATAGCTCTGGCTTTTAGGCGCGCTGACTGACGACAAACATGCCTCGATAACCGTCTGTCAGGGGGGCGTTGTCGATGAGGTCGGTTATATCCAATTATTCAAACATCCCGGCAAAGACACCAATATGCTTAATCACATACAGTTTCATCCCCTGGGGCATGCCTACGCACCCTCACTTATTCCTAAAAGTAGTATGCAACGGCCTAGGTGGTTTGTCTTCGATCGATTGACGGTTGGTTTTGTGATTTTTTACCGATAGATCGTGTGGTTTAATTCGTATAAACCTTATGACTGATTACCTAATCGGTAATGTGCGGAATGTAGGTTAAAAGGTAATAAAAAAGCTCCCTTAGGAGCTTTTGTTGATTATGCTAATTGATACTTCACTTGATATAACTGCAGCCATTTCTGTTTGTGCAATTCTAAGTTGTACTTCAACTCACGATATTTGAAATCGAGCTCTAGTTTTTCATAATTGCGTTTGATTTTATGTTTACGGATCTCCATCAAGCGTTTTTTAGTGGCGTACATTTCGGCCATTTTGTGCAGAATTTGATCGTACTCTTGTTGTAACCTAGGCAATATTTCATCAGCATTGGGCAAGACTGATAAATGTTGTTGGGCGCGCTGTAATTGCATGGCCATTTTAGCCTTCTCAATGCGTTCTTCGGGGCAACGGCGCAGATTTTTGGTCCAACCGATAAAGGATAGTCCACGAATGAGCCACTTTGTGGGATCAAACTGCCACCACTTTATACCATTTCGATAGTCATACTCAAAAATATGATGGTAATTATGGTAGCCCTCACCGAAGGTAAAGAAAGCCAATATGTCGTTGTCGCGGGCGGTGTTATTATCTGTGTAAGGCTGGCGACCCCAAATATGAGCTAGGGAGTTAATAAAGAAAGTTACATGGTGAACCACAACCAAACGAAAGAATCCGGCTAATAAAAGCATGCCCAATACATCACCGTTCAACCAACCCAATAGTGTTGGTATACCAAAGTTTGATATCAGCATAATCGGCAGATAATATTTGTGCTGCCATACCACTACTTTATCTTTTTGCAGGTCTCTGCAGTTGCTGTAGTCTGAATAACGATGAATTTGATACTCCCTTAGCATCCAGCCCATATGAGAATACCAAAAGCCCCGTTTTGCAGAATAAGGGTCTCTTTCGTTATCATCTACGTGGCGGTGATGGATCCGGTGATCAGACACCCAATGTAAAATGCTATTTTGCAACGTCATTGCACCGCCGATGGCCAGTACGACTCTGACAAAGGTATTAGCTTCATAGGCTTTATGCGCCCACAACCTATGATAACCAGCGGTAATAGACATACCCGAAAAATAGACGAGTACGATGCAGGCGATAATTTCTGCGCTGTCGAATCCTTGTGTGATAGCCACGTAGGGCACGAGAAACAGCGCAACTAAGCCTGTAATCACAAAGACTAAAACATTGGTGATAATTAAACGGGGTTTTTTCATTACAAAAGGCGTGACTTTATTGAGCTTACACTTGTACGCTAATTTAACTAGCAAGCGCCTATTTAGCAAGCTATTTCTGTAAATGAATAGCATTTCAAGGTGTTGCTTGAAGCTAAATACAGATAATATATCAATATTATACGGTTATTTTGGAATGCATTTGAGTCGTCAAGAACAAAAACTTAAAACGCGACGCGCAATCATAGATGCGGCTTTTAGTTTGCTAGACGAACAACGCAGTTTATCGAGTATAAGTTTACGCGAGGTAGCAAGAGCCGCAGGTATTGCACCTACCTCCTTCTATCGCCATTTTAAAGATATTGACGAGCTTGGTTTAACTCTGGTGGATGAAGCCGGTTTGAACCTGCGTCAACTAATGCGTCAAGCTCGGTTGCGGATAGCCTCCGGAGGGGGGGTGATTAATACCTCTGTCGATACGTTTATGGAATTCATTTGTGCTCATAGTAACGTTTTTAGGCTGTTACTGCGCGAACACACTGGCACGTCATTGGCTTTTAGAGCTGCTGTGCTGAGAGAGATTCAGCATTTTATTGTAGAGTTGACGGATTACACTATGGCGACAACCGGACTGCCGTATCGATACGCAAATTTGCAGGCTGAGGCTATGGTCAAATTAGTATTTAGCGCTGGCGCAGAAGCGTTAGACTCAAGCACTGAGCAACAAGTAGTGTTGGCTCAGCGTGTTAAGCTGCAATTGCGCTTTATTGCAAATGGCGCAAAAGAAGCCGCGGGTCTTTAACGTTTCTGGAGGTACACACCAGATTCAATGTGGTGGGTGTACGGAAACTGATCAAACAGTGCAAAACGCACAATGTCATGGGTTTTCTGTAATACCGTCAAGTTATCTTTTAATGTGTCCGGGTTACAGGAAATATATACAATATTGTTATATTCCTGAACCATAGCCAGTGTTTCATCATCTAAGCCCGAGCGAGGCGGATCGACCAACACCGTCTGGCAATCATAATCTTGTAGATTGACCCCCTCTAATCTGCGAAAGCTCCGCTCATTGTTCAATGCTTGTACAAACTCTTCGCTAGACATACGTAGTATCGTGACGTTATCAATTTCATTTAATTGGATATTTTGTTGCGCAGCAGCAACAGATGATTTTGATATTTCGGTCGCTAATACGCGTCGAAAATTTTGCGCCAAAGGCAGGCTAAAGTTCCCTGCACCGCAATATAGTTCCAGCAAATCGCCTTGACAACCCTGGGTGATATCTAAAGCCCACTCAAGCATCTTGCAGTTCACACCAGCATTCGGTTGGGTAAAGCTATTTTCAATCTGCTTGAATTGATAAAGACGATCGTTTACCGGCAGAGATTCGAGAACATAATCTTTGTCTAATAGTACTTTCTGTTTTTTTGAGCGCCCAATGATGTCGATTTTAAAATCATTTCTTAATAACGCTCGCAGCGCTTGTCCTTCGCTTATCCATTCTTCGTCTAATGGTTTGTGATATACCAGCGTGACCAATATTTCGTCCGTTAACGTACTTAGGTAATCGATTTGAAATAACTTTCTACGCAATACTTGATTGTCTTTTAATAGCGCAGTAAGCCTAGCCATTACCGCGTTGATAACTTTGCTAGCCGGTGGAAAGTGGTTAACGGCGTATTTTTGTTTTGTTGTTTGATCAAACATAACATGATCTAGGTTATCTCCGTCATGCCACATTCTGAATTCGGCACGCATCCGATAATGTAAGGGCGCTGAGCGGAATGCTTCTAATTCGGGCATTGAAAAAGACCGAAAGGCTTGCTGCACGCTATCAATCTTTTGAGCGAGTTGTTGTTCATAGTCCGCAGGATTAATTTCTGTTGGGCGCACGGCAAATCTCCAGTTGATCATTTTATCGAGCGCGGGATTGTAAGTGTTTTCAATACTTGTGCAATATTAGTTTTTGAATGTAAAGAATTGTACTAAATTTAGCCACTACGCAGCCGATAACCTAGTTGAGGAAAATGAGGTAGCTGAAATGAATATTAATGAGATAAAGGCGTTCATGGGTGAAAAGCCTGCGCACTTAGGCGACAAGAACAGTCTGCAGAATCAATTGCGTGATAGTGGATTGGAGCAAGCAAATGCATTAAGGGCAGATAAAGCGTCACTTAGCGGGGCGTTTGCATCAAAAAATCTATTTAGTGCCCAAGTTTTGACCAACGCATTAAATCACAATGTATCCTTTGGGACGCTTAAGCCAGAGTTACGCGTGCCGCAACAGTCTGACCAACAAACAGATAATGCCAGTCTATTTGACTTTGAAGAAGTCGCTCGCAATGTATTGAATTTTGTCGGTGGGGCAGTTAAGCACGCGCAAAGTAAAGGCTTAGACGACGAAGCGTTAAATTCGATGTTCGAGCAGGCACGCTCAGGCGTACTCAAAGGTATTGGGATGGCCGAGAAAGATCTTGCTGGCATCATGAACGATGACATCAAGGCAGGTATTAGCCGCAGCCAAGAATTAATTGACACGGGGTTGCAAAAATTGCGTGAATCGGTTTTTGGCGAAACCCAAGTAGAGGGTGACGCTACGACATCAAAAGTTGCTTTGGAGAATCAGGTGAACTATCAACGTCGAGATACAGGTGAATTAAAAATTCGCACTTTAGACGGCGATGAGGTAAATATTCGATTCGAAGACCTAAAAAGTTTTGAGTTAAATCAAAAGTTATTAGTCGAAACTGAAGCTGACAAACTGTATAAAAACCCCGTTGAACCACCTAAATCGCCGTTATCTGCCAACGCTGCAGCGACCACAGATAGTGTTAATGTGGCTGACCAAAGCAAGCTCGAAGAAACGGGATCTGCAATTCAATCCGATGCAGCACAAGAAGATAAGGTGCCTAATGATGTAACTGTCACCGCTGTTGAGCGATATGAACATGTAAACAGCAGCGCTTTATCATTCACCATTCAGGGCGAATTGGATGAGGATGAATTAAAGGCCATTGGTGCACTCGTGGCGGATGCCAGTGATTTAGCGGATGAATTTTTTAACGGGGATATTGAGTCAGCCTTTAACCAAGCGCTTAAACTTGGTTATGACGAAAAAGAATTAACTGGTTTTGCATTACAATTGACTCGCCAAGAACAAACTCAGTCGATACAAGCTTATGAGTCTGTTTCACACTTCAGTGAGGATGACCCTAGAGGAGACCCGAATAAAACGGTGAAACCAGTGGCACACTATTTGGATAAAATGCTTGATGTATTCGAGCAGTCTAGACAAAAGCTCGAAAGTGGCGAGCAGTATGATGACTTGATAAACGGGTTGATTAATCAAATGGGTGATGTGCATACGCCTGATTTGATTTCAGCGATTCAGCGCTTCCATTCTTTTAATCAGAAACTACTTAATGGCTTGCCTTTGAATTTCACGGAGAACGGCGTAAGTGAATAAAGGATTGTTAGGTACGTTAATCGTCTATGCAAATGACTAACGTACCTAACCGAATTTATTAAATTAATCTTCTAGGCTTAATTTTTTCAATAACAACACTGCTTGGGTCCGGGTATTCACATCTAGCTTCCTGAAAACAGCACTAATATGGGCTTTAACAGTTGCTTCGGTGACATTTAATTCATGGGCAATTTGTTTGTTTAATAAACCGTCATGAATTAATTTCAATACTTGGAATTGTTTCGGCGTTAACTCGGCAATCTTTTGCGCCAAATTAATTTCGTCACCATCTATTTCCGCAATTTGAACTCTTAATTCGTCAGTCAGCCAAGTTTCACCATTCATGATGGCTCTTAAAGCGTCTGCGATCAGTAATGTTGGGGTAGACTTAGGCACAAACCCTTTTGCACCAAAGCTCATCACATAGGATACGACTTCAATAGAATCACTTGCTGAGACAACCGCTACCGGTATTTGTGGGTAATCTTGAGTAACGCGTATTAGACCGTAGAAGTTCTCACAGCCAGGCATGTGTAAGTCGAGCAAAATTAGATCTATATCAGGATTCTCTTGCAGTGTTGTTAGTGTCGAATCAAGAGAGTCTGACTGCAAAATTTCAATTTCTTCAAATAATGGACTTAATGCACCAACTAACGCTTCCCGAAAAAGCGGATGATCATCTGCGATTAAAAATTTTGCCATTTATGTGCCTTCAATGAATAATTCGAGATTAGTTATAAGACTAATACTTTAGTTGTAAATAATGAAGGGATAAATTTACTTCCCTGCAATTTATGTGACACATTCTATCAGAAGCCCCAATTTAGATGTTACAAATACTGTACGTAGATTCGCTATTTTGTACATTACTGCATTGATACTGAATTCAAAATGAGCAATTTAATTAAGAGAATTGCTTGGTTGCACGCAGGCGGGTAGAATTGTCTATCGTTTTTAGTAGAAGTCACTTATTCCATGCAAACAAGTAAAGACGCCATCTATTCACTGCCGCAGCAGGTTAGTGGCTTTCGTTTTGACGATTCAGTCGCAGATGTTTTCCCCGATATGATTCAGCGTTCAGTGCCTGGATATAGCACCATAGTCGATGCTATTGGGCAACTCGCAGGGCGTTTCGCGACCGAAGGCTCCAATATTTATGACTTAGGCTGCTCATTGGGGGCTGTCAGCTTAGCGGCAGCCCGTTACGTAGAAGCAAAAGCGTGTAACATCATTGCGGTTGATAACTCTGAAGCTATGGCACAGCGGTGTAAGCGGCATGTTCAAGGGTATAAAGCGAATACTCCGATTGAAGTGATTTGTGACGACTTGCAAAACGTACGTATTGAACGTGCATCAAGTGTGGTGATGAATTTCACTCTGCAATTCATCGAGCCAGACCAACGAGACAATATTATAAAGTCAATTTATGCTGGCTTAGCGCCTGGCGGTATCTTCATTCTGTCTGAAAAACTGCGCCATGATTCTACTCAAGGCAATGAGTTATTAATCGATTTACATCATGAATTTAAGCGCCGGAACGGTTATAGCGAGCTTGAAATAAGCCAAAAGCGTGAAGCAATAGAGAATGTGTTGCGAGCAGAAACGTTCGAAGCCCATCAAACTCGGCTTAAGAACGCTGGTTTTGACGAAGTCATCCTATGGTTTCAGTGCTTTAATTTTGCATCTATTGTGGCAATCAAAAACTAGTTTTATTTTATTCTTCTATTTATTCAGTGGGCGCTATTGATGTCTGTTACATGGTTTAATCAGTTTTACAAAGAAATTGCAGATTCTCCGTTAAGCGCTTGGCTCGAGCTCTTACCTGGGCAGATTTCAACTTGGCATAAAGAACAGCTACATGGCGACTTCAATAAGTGGATTAAATTACTCGGTAAATTACCCCAGACCCAACCAAGTCTGATCAACTTAACTGACCAGGTTGAGTTTGGCCGTGAAGCAGATATTAACGAATATACCCAAAAGCAAATTATCGGTTTACTTAAGCAATTTATGCCGTGGCGCAAAGGACCCTTTCAGGTACACGGTATTCACATTGATACCGAGTGGCGCTCTGATTGGAAATGGGACAGGGTACAGCCCCATATTCAATCGCTGGATAATCGCTACGTCCTCGATGTAGGTTGCGGCAGTGGATACCACATGTGGCGTATGCTCGGTGAAAACGCCAAAATGGTGGTAGGAGTCGATCCCTCGCAGCTATTTTTGATGCAGTTTCAAGCGATGAAACATTTCAATGCTGACCCCAGAATACATTTATTGCCCGTAGGTGTGGAGCAGTTACCCGAGAAGAACGCCTTCGATACGGTTTTTTCTATGGGCGTTTTTTATCATCGAAAAAGCCCGCTAGATTTTCTACAACAATTGAAGAACCAGTTGCGTCCTGGAGGCGAACTTGTGCTTGAAACCTTGGTGGTTGAAGGGGACGAAAATACCGTTTTAATGGCGGGAGAACGTTACGCCCAAATGCGTAACGTATGGTTTTTACCCAGCACGGATGCATTATGTTTATGGATGAAGCGTTTAGGCTTTAAGAATGTTCGCGTGGTCGACTTGGCGGCTACTTCTATCAAAGAGCAACGAGCAACCCAATGGATGGACAGCCAGTCTTTGGTTGATTTTCTTGACCCGAACGATCACTCAAAAACCATAGAGGGCTATCCCGCACCATTGAGAGCGGTAGTGATTGCTGAGCGTTAATTGACAGTGCGTTCATTAATAAAACTGCGTTTAGCCCGTGTTGGCATGCGGGTCACTAGTTCATAGCCAACCGTGTCTGACCAATGAGCAATCTGATTGACGTCCAGTTCTTTACCCCACAACTCAGCCAAGGCTCCTACTTTTATATTGCTTAGGTGGGTGACATCAACGCATAACATGTCCATTGATACCCGTCCTGCTAGCGGTGCTATCTGGCTATTAATCAGCACTGGCGTACCTGATTTGGCATTACGTGGGTAACCATCGCCATACCCAGCGGCCACGGTGGCAATAATACTAGGTTGCTGAGCAACCCAAGTGGCACCGTAGCCCACGGACTCCCCAACCGCAAGGGATCTGAGCGCTATCACTTTTGAGCTAAACTGCATGGCTGGAATAAGTGGTTCGGCCAGCGTGTTCGGCTGGCTGAAGGGGCTGATGCCGTATAACATTATCCCTGGGCGATTCCATGCCCCATGACTCGCTGGTGTCGCCATTAGAGCCGCTGAGTTTGCCATACTGAACGATAGGTCAGATACGTTATTTGACACCAACGCCATTGCAGTCCTAAAGTGTTCCAACTGTCCTTCTAAAAAGGGAGCATCAGGTTGATCTGACGTCGCAAAGTGGGTCATCCACATGATGGAACGCACATTCTGACTGGTCAAAAGTTGCTGATATGCTTGTGCGCTGTCGTGAGCCGTTAAGCCCAACCTATGCATTCCGGTATCTACTTTTAGCCACACATCGATTGGTGCAGATAAAGATGCGTTGAGCAAGTCTTGAATTTGTTGCTGATTGTGCAACACGATCTGTAAATTTAAATCGTCAACTACGCCTAGTTCACTGCTACAGAAGCAGCCTTCTAATAATAAAATCGGCGTCTTAATGTGGTTCTGGCGCAATATGACGGCTTCCTCAATACTCGAAACCGCTAACAGTTTTGCCTTATCGCCGAGTGCGCGAGCCGTAGCAACGGCCCCGTGCCCATACGCGTCGGCTTTAATGACTGCCATCGTGTGGCTGCTTTTAGCCAATGATTGGGCATAATCGAAGTTATGACGTATGGCGTCAAGGTCGATTGTGATAGAAATGGGTCGTGACATTAATTGAATCTAATATTGGTATTTGAATTGACTAAAAAGTGCTTGTGCTTGGAGCCACACATCGCCTATTTCACCTTTGCCTACAGGTGTGCCGTCTAACGTCACAATAGGAGCAACTTCTTTACTTGAACTGGTTAACCATAATTCATCAGCCGCGCGTACTTCATCCATGCTTATGGTCCGTTCTTCTACTACAAACGAACTGTATTGACGTAGAATGGTTAACAGCAACTTCCGCGTGACTCCTGGTAGAAGCTGGTTATCTAATGCTGGCGTCGCAATAATATTGTCCTTAACAAGAAAGACGTTACACGAGCTTGCTTCGGTCAGATGCAGAGCTTGATTGAACAGTATGGTTTCTTGTAGGCCTAGTTCGTGGCTTTGTTGAAAATGCATGACATTTCCAAGTAGAGATGTCGATTTGATATTGCATCGCTTCCAACGTAAATCTTCACTACTGACGACGTTATAGGGTTTTGCCTTTGTTTTATCAGCAATCGGTGCTGGAGGGATTTCAAATGAGAAGGCAAATACAGTGGGCGTTACACCTGTAGGGTAAGCATGGGCCCTTTTGCTATCTGTACCCCTGCTGACATGCAAATAAATAGCGCGATTACCAAGGTCATTTTTGGCGAGCAAGTTATCTATCACTGCCTGCCAATCACTAAACGAGTAATCCAGCTCAATTCCAATAGCAGATAAGCCGGCTTGCATACGTTCAATATGGGCAACGAACCCAACGGTGTTGCCATCATAGGTTGGAATCACTTCGTAAATTCCATCGCCGAATAAGAAGCCACGGTCCATAGGAGAAATTTTGGCTTGGTCTTGAGGGAGGTACTCCCCATTTAAAAATACGATGCTCATAATAAGGACTCAAAAATAGCGTTGAAAGAAGGGCGATAATTGGCAGATTATGCCACGAATTTGGGCTGTGAATTAAGCTTCTTTGTTAGCAAATTTGAATTTTTACCGTCACTGTGCGTGATATCGGGTACAATAAGCTACGCTTTTATTCCGTAATACAGACAGGTTTTATGCTGCAAATTGGTAAGTTCAACACATTAAACGTAGTCAAGCAGGTTCCGTTCGGTTTTTATCTAGATGGTGGAGACGACGGAGAGGTGTTATTTCCCACTAAATTTGCTGGTGCAGACCTACAAATTGGCGATCAATGTCAGGTTTTTGTGTATCACGATAGTGATGGCAGGCTGACCGCTACGACGCAAACCCCTCTTGCCGAGGTAGACGAATGCGCTTTCTTGAAAGTCGTCAGCGTCAATAATGTCGGTGCCTTTTTAGAGTGGGGGGTAGATAAAGATATTCTCGTTCCATACAGCGAACAAGACTTCCCGATGGCGGAAGGCGTTTCTTATGTGGTCTTCGTTTATTTTGATGATGAAACCGGTAAAGTCGCTGCGTCTACGCGCTTACGAGACTTTTTATTCGAAGAAGGTGAGCATTTTGCTGAGAAACAAGCAGTCGAGTTACTGATATGCGGGCGCAGTGATATGGGCTACAAAGCGGTCATCAATGGTAGTCATTTAGGGCTGATTTTTAAGGATGAGGTATTTAAACCGCTACGCATCGGTCAACGCACAACTGGATTCATCAAACGGGTTCGCGAAGATAATAAAATCGATCTGTGTTTTCAGTTTCATGATGATAATGCGCGCAAGGATCTTGCCGAACAGATTATTGACGATTTAGAGGCGCACGGTGGCATATCGACCCTGACAGATAAAAGCTCAGCAGATGAAATATCTAAGCGCTTTAATGTGAGTAAAAATGTGTATAAAAAGACCTTGGGTGCTTTATATAAACAAAAACGTATTTTGCTCGACAAAAATAAAATCACCTTGATTAAATAAGCCTTTAGCGAATGATTTACAACGGAGTAAATAAATGAAAGCGACAGTCAGCTGGCAATCAGATATGAAATTTGTCGGTGAAACGGATACCGGGAAACGCATTGAAATGGATGGTGAGGGGAGTCAAACCACTCCCATGGAGGCTGTCTTGCTGGCAGTTGGCGCATGTTCGTCCATTGATGTGGTCGAAATTCTTAAAAAGTCTCGTCAAGCGATTACAGGTTGTGAGTGTCAACTGGATGCCCAGCGCGCCGATGACGCACCGCGTGTTTTTACTGAAATACATGCGCATTACGTCATCGAGGGAGAGAACTTAAGCGAGAAGCATATTCAGCGTGCGGTTCAACTTTCCGCCGAAAAGTATTGCTCAGTGATGTTAATGCTTGAAGGGAAAGTAAAGATTAAAACCAGCTTTAGCATAGCTGCGAAGTAAAGATGGCCGAGTGCTCGGCCATCCTGCTCACTGTTATTTTTTATCCTAATGCGGCGAATGCTTGCTCGAAATCCGCGACGATATCATCCACATCCTCGATACCAATCGAAAAACGCAACATGTTGTCGTTAATCCCCATTTCTTCTCGCTGCTGCGGGGTATTTTCAAAATAAATGGTGTGTGCAACAGGCAATCCCAATGTGCGGGTGTCCCCTAGATGGGTTGCGCACAGCACGAGATTGAGCTGATTCAAGAATGCGAGGGGATCTATGTGCGCCGCTAAATCGATACTGACAATACCGCCATAGCCGCTAAACAGTTCTCTGGCTGTATAATGTTGCGGATGATCGGCCAAACCAGGGTAATAGACACGTTGTACATTTTGGTGGCCATGTAAATAGGTGGCTAAGCGTAACGCATTTTGACAAATACGCTCAACACGCAAAGCAAGTGTTTCAAGACCAATGGAAATACTATGGGCTGAATCTGGCGATAACGTAGCGCCCATGTCGCGCAAGCCACGCTTTTTAATTTGCGTTAATCCCCACTGTTGGGTATCAGCCGAACGGTAAATAGGCAGTATATTGTGAAATTCACTCCAATCAAATAATCCCGTATCAACCACTACACCACCTAAAACATTACCGTGGCCAGCAACATACTTAGTTAGCGATGCGATAGTGAGTGATGCTTTGACACTTTTTGGTGAAAATATATTGGCTGGTGTCATAGTGTTGTCAACGACAAACAGTAATTTTGACTGCTCACATAGCTGGCCTATGGCACTTAAATCAGCTACTTGTGTTGCTGGGTTAGCAATGGTTTCGGCATAAACCAGTTTTGTTTCAGGTGTTATAGCCGCGGCAACGTTTTGAACATCGGTAACGTCCACATAGGAAATTTGAATGCCCAAACCTTGCATTGTGCTGGCTAAGCTACTGGTATTGCCAAATAAAAATTGGCTCATAATAATATGATCACCAGCGCGTAGTAGGCTCAGAAACGTGGCACTGATAGCAGCCATGCCAGTTGAAAACGTAATGGCTGCAATACCGTCTTCTAGATCGGCTAAAATATTCTGCAATGAAACACTCGATGCTGAAGACGAGCGAGAATAAACATGCCCCGCAGCTTTGCCTTGAAAGACATCAACTAGGTCTTGAGCATTGTCGAACGCAAACAACACTGAGTTATTCGTTGCTTGATGCACTGCGCCATTTTGCGGCTGGTTGATGACTCTATCGGCATGTACTAAACGAGTGGTAAAACCTTTATCTTTCAATCTTTATCTCCGCTTGGGGGCGTTATGTTGGTCGCTACTTTATCAGGGAATTTAGCCTGCACAGTGCTGTAATGCTGATAAATGCGGTTTAACTCTTGCTGGGTATCCTTACCTATCTTAAGCACTGGGCCTAATTCAATTCGTTTTTTCTTATAATCAAATGCTACCAGAAACACCGGAATATCCGATTTACTGGCAATATGTAAAAAACCAGTTTTCCAATTTTCTTGCTTGCTACGAGTACCCTCAGGCGCTAAGCACAGAATCATTTTATCTGCTTCTCGGATTTTAGCGACCATTTGCTCAACCACGCCATGGGCTTGATGTCGTTTAATCGGAACCCCACCCCAACGACGAAGTAGTCGTGAAAATAGCGGGATAAACAAACTGCTTTTTACAAAGAAGGTAATTTTTAGTTTAAGACTAAAAGCGACGGCAATACCGATAACAAAATCCCAGTTGGAAGTGTGGGGAGCGACCGCTATTATCATTTTTTTATGCTGGGCGAATTCACCACTAAATTGCCACCCCATGAGTTGTAAAACACGGGTTCCTAAGAAACAACTGAAAGCGTTTCCAATTCGCGGTAATTCATCACTCAGAGTTGGAGTATTTAATCTGCTAGCCATTTCTTTCTTTGCTGGTCCACTTTACACTAGGGGGAATGATCCGCTATGTCACTCAAATTGTCGAGAAGCAATCCTCATTAAGCTGTACCCCGAAGACCAAAAAAGGAAAGTAGAATTTTGAGATATTTGTTATTTGCCCTGACCTTGTATAGTGCATTAGGGTTTGGCCAACAGACCGCACAAAATCTTTTTAGTCATTATCAAACCGCACTCTACCAAATTCGTATCATTGAACTTGGGTCTGGCAATAAATCGTCTATTGGTTCGGGTTTTCAAATTAACGATTCCGGCGTATTGGTGACTAATTATCACGTTGTCTCTGAATATGTCTATTTTCCTGAAAAGTATCGGATTGAGTATCTCGCGGCAGATGGATCCGTAGGTAACTTATCTCTCGTTAATATAGATGTGGTCAACGATTTAGCACTGGTACAAGTGCAGGGTGAAAAGGCGAGTAGCGATTTTTTCCCTCTATCTGATAGTTTGCCGGAGCAAGGCAGTAGTATTTATTCTTTAGGTAATCCCCATGATTTAGGCATGATAGTGGTTCCCGGAACCTTCAATGGGATCAAAAAGAACAGCTTTTATCAACGAATTCATTTTACCGGCTCAATTAACCCAGGTATGAGTGGCGGGCCGGTTGTTAATCCAGAAGGAAAAGTGGTCGGGGTAAATGTGGCAACAGCGGGTAATCAAATTGGTTTTCTGGTCCCCCTGACCAAGGTGTATACCCTTATTGAAAATGAAGGGTTAGCCTCTTTAGACACGAAAGACTATAAACATGTTATCGCTGAGCAATTAATGAAAAACCAACAGCGATTGTTCGACCGTCTCGAGCATGGTGTATGGAAATCAAGTGATTTGGGCGGCGCGAAAATTCCCACTTTAGAAGGAGCGATGTTGTCCTGCTGGGGAGATTCAAATAGTGCTGATCAAGAAGCGTTATATCTCTCAGTCGAAAATAGATGTCGTCTAGACGAGGAGATTTTCCTGCATGGCGGTTTACGTACTGGCGGGATCGAGATTGAATTTGAATGGCTTGAAAGTGCCGAGTTTGGTGCGCACCGTTTTTATGATTTTTTTAGTGGCAGCACGTCTGGGGCGGGAGCTGGAAATCAGGCGGGTAAAAATGACGTGAGCAACTATCAATGCAAACAGGACATTGTGACCAACACGCATCAAGTTAAAACCAAAAGTACTTTCTGTTTACGTGCTTATAAAGAGTTTCCGCATTTATATGATGTACTGTATATCGGGGCAACTTTGAATCATGATTCTCAAGGGCTAATTAGCCATTTTACCTTGGCCGGAGTTAGTCAGGACTCAGCTATGCGATTTACCAAGCAATTTGTAGGAGCACTAGCATGGCAATAGTGCTCGAATTACTGTCGCGTAAAGATCAAACGCTTAAATACTTTAAGTTTGATAAATCTGAAATCGTAGTCGGTCGTGATCATCATTGTGACTTACGTTTAGAAGATCCTTATATCAGTGCCGAACATGTACGGATAAGCCAAGATGAGCAAAGTAATACAATTTATTTTGAAGATTGCCAAAGCGTAAACGGTACATTAGTTAATAAGCGCCCGTTGGCTAACGGTAAACTTCAAGGCGACGATATTCTAAAGTTAGGTAGAACACGTTTGAAAGTGGTGAATACTAATCAGCCTGTTTCAGCTGCATTACCACTTAGCCAATTAGAAGAAAGCTTGAGTTGGCTGTCGAACAGTGGGATAGCCATACTGTTGACTTTAGGTTACTTAGCTTTGTCGATGATATTTGCTTATGTGAACAGTATCGAAGAGTACAAAATTTTTGCAATGTTACCAAAAGAGATGGGGCAAATGGCCTTGCTCAGTGGTTGGCCGGTCATGTTCGCCGTCATGGGTAAAGTGTTTAATAAAGAAAGCCGAGTCGTCAGTCAGTTTTCGATTTTGTGGCTTACTCTCTTTGTACTTTATGGTTTATATTTGTTAGGCAAATTAATCTCCTTTAATTTTAATGCAACTGAATCGCTGATTTGGTTTGAATTGATTATTTTTACGTTGGTTCTTTTTGGCTTCGTGTGGTTGTCATTATTTATCGCATTTCATCAAACCAATAGACGGCGTAATATTGTTGGTGCCATGATGACACTCGTTATAGTCGTCCCCATAATCAGTATTGGCATGTTAGGTAACGGCGACTTCAGTACACAGCCCAAATACGACAGTACAATGTTGCCGCCTCTATACCAATTACGTTCTCCGTCTGATGTCACATCATTTGTTGAGGGTTCCACTGCTTTGTTTTCAGCGTTGGATAAACAAATTGCCGCAGAGCAGCTCGCCCAGAAAAGCGATGATGGAGTATCTCATTAATTTATTAGTGTAAATGTTATGTGTATTTTATTTATAGCTGTTAATCAGCACCCAGATTACCCATTGATTGTTGCAGCTAACCGGGATGAGTTTTTTGAACGCCCCACGAGCGTATCGGCCTTTTGGCAGGATTACCCGCAACTGTTGGCAGGAAAAGACTTACGTGCTGGTGGTACATGGATGGGTATAAATCAGTGGGGCAAACTTGCTGCGTTGACAAATATCCGTGATCCCCAGCGTATCGACCCAGATGCGCTTAGCCGTGGCGAATTGGTGAGTCACTATTTACAGCAGTCGCCTGACAGTAAAGATTACCTTACCCGTTTGAATGCCACAGGAACGAATTATAATGGCTTTAATTTGCTGTTCGGCGATTGGAATAATTTGCGCGTGTTTAACAATCATACTTTGCAATCCGAGACGTTAACCTCGGGAGTATATGGTTTATCTAACGCGAGTTTGAATACGCCTTGGCCAAAAACCGTGCAAGGTATGGCCCAACTAACACAGTATTGCCAAGACCCCCATACGTTAGAAAGTGAGCAACTGTTTGATTTACTCAAAAACCAGACAAAAGCCGAGGATGATATTTTGCCGCAAACGGGAGTTCCTATTGATTGGGAACGCAAGCTGTCCTCTATCTTTATTCAAAGCGATGAATACGGCACACGCTCATCTACTCTCTTATTAATCGATAACCAACAGCATGTAACCTGGCAAGAACGTACATTTAATAATGAAGCAGAGTGCATTGCTGAAAATAGCTATCATTTCGATATAAAATAGCAGCATTTTAAGTTCGAAAAATCATCAGGCAATGGCATAATGTCCGTCGTTTCAGCCAACTCATCATAAATTCAGAGGAACATCATGTTTGAAGTATTGCCCCAATTGCCCGCAGATCCTATTTTAGGGTTATCGACCGCTTATAAAGCCGACTCTAATCCATTGAAAATTGATTTAGGTGTCGGAGTATATAAAGACGAGCAAGGGCATACACCTATTTTAACGTCGGTTGCTAAGGCACAGCAGATATTACTGGCTAAAGAAGACTCTAAAACCTATATCACTCCCCAAGGTGTGCCTGGCTACATTGATGGCATGTTACAACTGTTATTAGGTAAAGGTAGTAAAGTACTTCTTGAAGATCGTGTTGCAGCTGTACAGGCTCCTGGCGGATGCGGTGCGTTGCGCATATTGGCTGAATTGATTAAACGTTGTAACAGCGAATTAACGGTTTGGGTAAGTGATCCTACTTGGGCAAACCATATACCGCTAATTGGTAATGCAGGCCTTAAAATTGAAACCTATCCGTATTTTAATAAAGCAGATGCTAGCATCAACTTTGACGGTATGGTTGAAACGCTATCTCAAGTCAAATCAGGCGACGTTGTGTTACTGCACGGATGCTGTCACAACCCTACGGGCGCGGATTTAACTCCAGCTCAATGGCAGACAGTATTAGAGATTGCGCAAAAAACCGGTTTTATCCCTTTTGTCGATGTTGCTTATCAAGGATTCGGAGATGGTTTAGAGCAAGATGCTTTTGGATTACGCCTTTTAGTGGATAACCTACCTGAAGTGATAGTTGCTGCGTCATGTTCAAAAAACTTCGGTTTATATAGAGAACGTGTAGGCCTAGCAGCTATGATTACAGCTAACACGCAAACCCGTAAAGCGATTCAAACGCAAATTCAATCTATCGCGCGTGGAATATACTCTATGCCGCCTTCATATGGTGGGGCATTGGTAGATATTATCTTGAGTGATGAAGCATTACGCAGCGAGTGGGTTGCAGAAGTAGAGGCAATGCGCACGCGTATGCAAACGTTGCGTGGTCTGCTAGTGAGTAAACTCGTTGAAAAAGGTGCTCAACAAGACTTTAGTTTTGTTAAGCAACAAAAAGGGATGTTCTCCTATTTGTGCATCACACCAGAGCAAGTACAAGAAATGCGCGCGAAGCATAGTGTGTATTTTGTTGATTCAAGCCGAGTGAATATTGCAGGGATCAGTAAGGGAAATGTCGACGCCTTAGCATCAGCTTTGGTATCAGTGTTATAAATAAGGTAGGTATTCACTTTGCAGTGCGAATACAAGCAAGGTTAATCATTACCGTTTAGTTCACAAAAAAGCCGATGCATTGCATCGGCTTTTTTATTGCTATTAGAAATAGCTATAAGTAGAAGTTACTCTTCTACTTTGTCCTTCGCCATACGGACTTTTAAGGTTCTCTCTTGAAATTCGGAATCATTTAAGTTCTGAATAGCTTTTTCAGCTCCTGCATTTGTCATTTCTACAAAACCGTATCCTTTGCGTTTACCTGTGCGACGATCTTTCATCAGGCGAACAGAATGAACCTGTCCTTGCAGCTCGAAATGTTGTTGAACAGCTTGTTCATTGGCACGATAAGGTAAGTTGCCTACATATAGAGTTTTACTGTTCTCATCATCAGATTGTTCTTCAACCGCCGTAGCGCCAGAAAATTGTGAACTAATAACAGGAACGAGAATACCGCCAAGTAATAAACCAAGGGCTAACGCGAGGCTAGGATCTAGGTTTGCAGCAACAACAGGTAATAGGAAATAGCCCGCAACAGCAAGGGCGACGGCAATGATTATATTTATTATAGTGGGTGAGTTCATGTATCTACCTAAAAGATTGTGTGTTTATAAGAATAATAAGGCCTAGCTATGTTAACCATTTATTACAAAATCGCCAACTAATAAGCCTTTACATTTATTCAAATTGAGGCAAATAGCAGCAATGTGCCCTAAAGATAGTCACATTGTTTATAAAACCAGCGG